>Ga0080013_1000044_pt1 | contig 166247 bp, 191 predicted proteins | sample ETNvirenome_6_85_FD_69236 | JGI IMG/M metagenome (GOLD analysis project Ga0080013, IMG submission 69236) | Marine viral communities from the Pacific Ocean - ETNP_6_85 (SPADES assembly) (version 2) | ecosystem: Environmental > Aquatic > Marine > Oceanic | place: Pacific Ocean | collected...
CGTGTGGGAAAAATGGCTAAAGCTTGTCCTCGCAGGAAACAGTCCAAAAGACCTGAATCCAGAGAAGTACAACATAAAGACTATGGAAGAGTTGGACCAAATCTTGGGAGAAGTTCAATGAAATTATTACTTGAAAATTGGAAGAAATTTGTTCAAGAGAACAAAGAAGAATCTATAGATGAACTTGATCTTAAAAAGGCGGCGGGCAAAGTCAAAAGCGCAGCAAAGGGCGCTGTTCAAAAGGTAAAAGATACTGCTAGGCAAGTTAAAAAAGGGGCCGCAGAACGTGGAGTAGACTACAAGGCCCTTGACCAATACTCTAAGCAGTTTGCTGGCTATGACGATGTCGAAATAACAGATAAAGGAAAAATGGCAGATAAACTAAAATCTGGTAAAATAGAAACCTTTCAAGACTTAGCAGACCTTGTAGATACTGCCAGAGGCGTCAAGAAAGTTGATGCCGTCACAAAAGATTTGGCTGGCAAGGTTATAGGGTCTCTCCCCTTTGGCTCTCAAGCAAGGAATTTATTTGACCTGATAAGAGGAGCGGCGAAGGCTGACGATGATAAGAAAACAAAAACTGCTTTAGACTTTTTAAATGTTGACGACGAGGTTTCTGCGATTGTAGACGACGAAATAGAAGATAAGTTTTTAGATTACTTGGAACAATATGTTAAATCAAAGCCGCAAGAGGAATGGTCTAAAATTAGATTAGATGCAATTAATATGGATAATTTGATGCAGAAATTCCTTGCTAAAACATTTAAAGGAAGAACAGTTGCTATTCCTGAAGTTAAAATGCTTTTTGAAAATTGGAGAAAACACCTAAGCGAAAGCAATGGTAGGAAGATGGATACGAAGGCTCGCCTTCTTTCCAGAGAGGTTGTTGACGCAATCAAGGACGAAGATCTTCGTGAATTTTTCAATTCCAGAGGCAAAGTCGCTTTTAAACTCGACACCGTGCTGCTGGATAAAATGAGAAACGTTCGAGATATGTATGTAACGCTTTATTCAGTCAACCCTGATGACTGGGATCCTTCAACAGCAGTTGCTGGGAAATACGAATACACAATGAATGGCGATGATGAAGAAAGAAAGACTTCTGATTTATACATTATGATTAAACTTCCAAGAAAGTATGAGTTTAATATTCTTTCTGACCTCATTCCAGAAATTAAAGAAGCAATCCGTCACGAGTTAGAGCACAGCGTTCAATCAACAGAGGTCCTAGACTGGGTTCAAGAGCGTATGCCAGAGGGAGAAATCTGGCAATCCCTCAAGGGTGCGTTCGATTACTACACCAGCGAATCAGAAACCAAAGCTCACGCTGTTGGATTATACCTAAAATCAAAAGAACTTAAGGAACCTTTTCACGAAGTACTTGACGATTACCTCACAGGCGTGTATTATACAGGTATGAGCTATGGTTTCAAAGAAGAACAACTAAAGCCGCTAATTCTCCGTATGAGAGATTGGTGGGCCTACTACGTTGATTCACGATACCCGCTTTCAGATACAGGGGAGAGAGGGTAATGTGTATCATTTGTGTAGAATGGCAAGCAAAAAAGCTCACTTTACAAGAAGCATGGCGCAATTTGAGAGAACTTACTGACGAACTTGGTACTGAACATACCTGGAAAGTCATTGATTTACTTAAAGAAGCCACCGATGAGGAGCAAAAAGATGAAAGAGAAGACGATTGAAGAACTAAAGCAAGAAGTTGCTGAACTTAAAGAGAAAAATGTCAAACTAAGAGACGAATGCGATACTCTTTGGGACCTTTTAGACGAAATAAGAAGTTCAGACATCCGTAGATTCTCGGAACAACTCCAAGAAACAATCATAAATGCTCAAGAAACAGCGTATTACCGAGCCTTATTGAAAGGAAAAGTCGGTAAAGGAGACAAAAATGACTGATGTAATGAAAAGTTGGAGAAACTTTATAAAGGAAAATGAAAAAATGGAATTTCCATACCAAATCTACTGCGATATGGATGGAGTTTTAGTGGATTTTGCCAAGGGATTACTCCAGGCAACACACCAAGATACCACCAATGCAGACAAACAAAAGGCCGTATATAAGATCATGGCCTCTGGGAAAGACTTTAATGTCTTCAAAAATGACCCAGTTTTAGCAAAAGGTCTGAAGCACATCTATAAAGTGCTCAACCGTAACAGAGAATTCTGGGTTTCTCTCCCTATGAAGGAAGATGCCCAACAATTATGGTCTTTTTTAGCACCATTCGACCCATATGTCCTCTCAGCACCATGGGATAAAGACTCAGCCGAGGGCAAATTGGTCTGGGTTGATGAGCATTTGAGCCCACAACCAGAAAAAGTGTTCTTGACGCACGATAAGTTCAAGTATGCATACAACAAAGAGACAAATCTTCCAAATATTTTGATAGATGACATGGAAAAATACTATATACCTTGGGAAAATGCTGGTGGGATTGCAATCCATCATACATCAACCGAAGATACTATCAAAAAATTACAACAACTTATAAGAGGAGTCTAAATTGAATGAACTATTTCATCGTATCACAACACAGCCCAGAGCTAAAAAAAATTATTCAAGAGATTTTTGAAAAAGATCCTAACGTGAAGGTCATCGTTGACCGAAGAAGCCGAAAAAAGACGAACAAAATGAATAAAAGTAAACCTTTAAGCGGCATTAGAAGAGTTTCACTACCTAATTAAATAAAAAAGGGGTTACTTGTGAGAATTATTGTTGAAAACTGGAGAAACTTTGTTAAAGAAGGGGACATGGAAGAAGATGTGGACCCTCAAACCATAGACTTGTCTAGTTTTCAAGTGAAAGATAGCCTCCAACCTGATTTTTGGTCCGACGACAGGCTCGATCCGGACGTTCGAGAGAGACTCTTAGAGATTGCAAACGATTTTATTGATAGTTTAGGCTTCCCAAACATGCAAATTTTAGATATTACCCTCACCGGTTCTATCGCTAACTTTAATTGGTCAGAGTTTTCCGACATTGACCTCCATATTTTGGTTGATTACGACCAAATTGGCGAAAAGCCCGAGTTAATCAGCGACCTTTTGACCGCAAAGAGGGTAAATTGGAACAGAAAACATAAAATAATGGTTAAAGACCATGAAGTTGAGCTTTATTTTCAAGATGTCAAAGAGCCGCACGCATCTACAGGTGTTTATTCTGTCTTAGATGATAAGTGGCTTGAAAAACCAGAGAAAGAAGACCCAGAAATTGATTATGACAACATCAGAATCAAAGCAGCGGCCATTATGGACATCGTAGACAACATTGAAGTGTTCTATTTGAATGAAAAATTCAAGGAAGCACACGATTTTGTCGTAAAGACTAAAGAGAAGCTCAGAAATTTCAGAAAAGCCGGTTTGGAGACTGGTGGAGAGTACTCAATTGAAAATTTAGCCTTCAAAGTACTCCGTCGTAACGGATATTTAGAAAAGTTATCTAATTTACAAGATTTGGCTTACGACGCAATGCTTTCACTTCAAGAGGAGTCATAATGGATGCCCAAAATAGACAAAAAAGAAGATCGTGCGGTCGTTCTATGTCTATTTTCCATCTTTTTTATGAATGTTGTTGATGCTGTCGTTACCACACGGTTTCTAGCAAACGGATGGGCTGAAGAGGCTAATCCCTTTATGAGAGTTTTGACAGACAGGAGCCTAGTCCTGTTTGTTGCTGTAAAACTCCTTATGGTTGCATCAGTTTGTATTGTATATTGGGCTCAGAGGAAAACTCGGGGCGCAAAATTTGCTATTTTATTTGTTTTATTAGTATACATTGGTCTTATGTTTCACTTTTTATACAATCTCATCTAATTATTTTGAAATACAAGTGAGGAATCCCAATTAATGTTTTTTAAAAAAATCTCCCTTTTGTTCTTCGTGCTATTTTTCCTGTCTTGTACGGGGCGAGTACCACAGGGTGCCACAGCCGACGTTGTATCAGGAGATGTAAAAGACACAAAGAATTATGATACTGTGGTATACGAATCCTTAGACCACATCCTGGGTGACCAAACAATAGACATCAACTTTTACTCAGACATTTACCAACAATATTGTCTGGAAGATACGTGGGTTCAGTGCCCACCATGGGATGAGCTTTGGTTTGCTTCCGCTTTGATTGATAAGTGTGATGGAAACAAAATCATCCAGGTCGGCCCGTGCGAGTTCAGATTTGAATGCGACCCTTCAGTTCCATATATGGGATTCGAGGAGTGTGAGATGGAAGATGGTTCCACTGGCAAGCGAGATGTTATTTGTGATAAAGGGACTGTTGTTAAGACCGATTGCATTTTATGTGAAGATGAGGTCTGCGATGGTAAAGATAACGACTGTGATGGCGAAATAGATGAAGGAGAGTGGACCTGTTCCTCGGAATGTGGCCCCGGAGAGGCGTTCTGCATCGACGGTGAGTTGGTATGTATGGCTCCAGAACCAGAAGAAGAGATTTGTGATGGAATAGACAACAATTGTGATGGTCAAATTGACGAAGGGCAGACGAATGCGTGCGGCAACTGTGGTCCTTTGGCGATAGAAACTTGTAATGGTATAGATGACGACTGTGACGGGGATACAGATGAAGATTTAATTCAAGAGTGTTCCACCATCTGCGAGACAGGTTTTGAAATGTGTATCAACGGCGTATGGTCTGTTTGTTCAGCCCAACAGCCATCGCCAGAAATCTGCGATGGTTTTGATAATGACTGCAATGGTCAGGTTGATGATGGTATCAAGTGTGAATGTACAGTTGACCAGGTTGGTATTTTGATTCCATGCTGGGAAGACCCTCTGGTTTGTGGTCAAGGTTATAAGATGTGCGAGTGTAAAGACGATAACTGTGAAAAAATAGAAGTATCATCCTGTGCTGCTCTTTGTGTTTATTTTCCAACACCAGGAGTTCAATGCGACCCCACAGGCGGTATGATTGTCCAAGAGACGTGTAATAATTGGGATGATAACTGCAATGACTTGATTGACGAAGATCTACACAGAGCCTGCTATTCAGGTCCAGAAGAGACTATTGACATCGGAATCTGCAAGCCAGGACTACAGACTTGTTTAGCCGGTGTTTGGGGTGAATATAATGACCAGGACCAGAGCTTCGTTCCAGAGTTGTGTGATGGGGAGGTTCTTCCCCTAGAACAAGAATTGTGCAACGGTTTGGACGACAACTGTGACGGGGAACTAGAGGACAATATGAAAGAAACAGACATCGTATTTATCGTCGATATGTCTGGTTCCATGATGCAAGAGATCAATGCAATTCTAAGTGCTCTGACTACATTCTCCGCTTACTATAGTGACCAGGAGGTGATTCACTGGTCATTGATTATTGGACCAATTCCTGCTCCTGTAAGCTTGCCAATTGAACTACAAGGTGGTGGACAGTATTTAAAGATTGAATGTAATTTAACAAACTTTTCAACTTTTTTAAACGCTTTATCTAGCCTTCCTGTGATTACGTTTGGCTCTCAAGAAATGCTCTTGGATGCCATCTATCTCGCCCTGGCACCAATCGCAGACATTTCAGTGGTTCCTTTTGTACCCTGGATGAATGAGTTAAGTTGGGTATTATCATACGACATACATTCTATGCCTCCTATTTCTTCGTTTGAACTGAATTGGAGAGAAGATGCGGAAAAAGTTGTTATTGTCTTCACAGATGAAAAACTTCAGACCTATCTCAAACCTCAGATTTTAGTAGAGGACATTGTAGGCATGATGGACACTATAGATGATATAAGACTTTACGCTTTTTGCCCTCCGTCAATTGCGACAGCACCAGTTATCGCCGGAAAGATTGTTGGATTTGGGCCTCTCCTCACCGCTGGTGATGGTGGAAAGCACTTCGATCTAACCACTGACGCTGAAGAGATGTTTAACAATCTTATGGAGATTCTTGATTCCACAGCATGTGAATAATTTCCTTTACTTTTCTTGCCTAGAGTGCTATAATGCTATTATTCACTCAGGAGAACAAATTGATAGCAGACGTAGTTGTAGATCTTCAGTATGGCGATTGTGGAAAGGGTAAAATTACCCATCATCTTTGTAAAACAGGAAACTACACACACGTAGTAAGATACAACGGAGGTTGTAATGCTGGCCATACTATCTTCCACGAAGGAAGGAAGTTCGTGACCCATCACATCCCCGCAGGTGTATTCTTCGGCGTTAAGTCTGTTATTGGTCCTGGCTGCGTTGTAAACGTAGAACAGTTCTTCAAGGAGTTGAACGAACTCAAGGAAGGTCTAGGAGAGGACATTGAGAACTTGGTTTTTATTGCCAAGAATACTCACGTCATTACTCCTGACCATCTTGAAGAGGACGGCAAAGACCAAAGGATTGGAACCACCAAGCGTGGGAACGGTCCTGCGTATCGAGACAAGTATGCGAGAGTAGGAGTAAGGGCAAGTGAAGTCCCTGAACTTTCTAAGTATACTATCGATCTCTACCAAGAGCTTCATAAATCAGAAGATGAAGTAAAAATCCTTTTTGAGGGCGCACAAGGCTTCGGACTGGATATTGATTGGGGTGACTACCCTTACGTCACTTCCAGCCATTGTACGAGCGCCTCGGCCCTTCTAAACGGTGTTCCTCCACAGGCTATCAGGAATGTCTGGGGAGTGGCAAAGATCTATGAGACCTACGTCGGAGCCAAGAGCTTTCACGGTGATGGAGAGGTCTTTGATCGCATCCGTGAGGTTGGTGGAGAGTATGGAGCAACAACAGGCCGACCTCGACAGTGTAACTGGATGAACTGGAACTTGCTTGAGCAAGCCGCAAACATTAATGGTGTAACCCATTTGGTGTTTAATAAGATGGATGTCCTACGTGAAGTGAACCATTGGAATGCTTACGAGGATGGAGAGCAAACACAGTTTAGCGACGAGTCAGAGATGACAAAATGGATTGGCAAGAAAGCCTTCACGATTCCAACGATGAAGGAAGTTTTCTTCTCGGATAACCCCAACGAAATCTAGTCGCTTTATCTAGTTATGCACACTACTTATGTAAGATGAGCGTAACTATTGAAAATAACTCAAATAAAGATCTCTCTGTTTTAGAGGGTCTCATTGAGAAGTATCTCCCGTATGCTCAAGAGCGAATGGGATACGACAAACCAGTTTTAATTTCTCTCATCTCGGACGAGCAAAACGCCGCCAATCCTCTCGGCAGAACTGCTTACTATGAGCCCGATACTTCAAAGATAACAATCTATGTTGACGGAAGGCATCCAAAGGATATGATGAGATCTATCTCTCACGAGTTAGTTCATCATACCCAAAATTGTCGTGGTGACTTAGAAAACATGGGAAGCCCGGATGAAGGTTATGCACAGACAGATGAACACCTTCGAAAAATGGAAGAGGAAGCATATACCACGGGAAACCTTTGTTTCAGAGATTTTGAGGATGAAGAAAAGGCGAAACCGTTACAAGAAACTATTTATAAGGGTAAAGGGAGTAATATTACTATGAACAACGAGCAACTCAAACAAATTATCTTAGAGACAGTGAAAAGCAAACTTGCTGAAATCGCTGCTCAAAGCAACACAACAGAGGCTTTAGAAGAGACAACCGAGGTTGTTGAAGAGACCGTCGTCGATGAGGAAATCAACGAGGAAGAGGTCGTAGAAGAAGCTGCTGTTGAAGAGGCAGACGTCGCTGAGCGCCGCAAGAAGGTGTCCGGAAAGGACGATCCTAAATTAGCTGGTGGTCGTAGAGGCTATCTTGCCGACACTGGTGAGAAGATCAACGAGGAAGACGCAGAGACAGTCACTGAAGAAGAGGTTGTCGAAGAGTCCGCTGAAGAGGTCGTAGAGGAAACTACAGAAGCTGCTCCGCTTAAAGAGTGGTATGAGGATTCCCTTTATGGCAAGCTCACTAAATTGTGGGCCAAGTAGGAGTTAAACAATGCCAAATCCAAGAGCAAGAAGAAACCGTAGATTACAAAACCAAGCTGCTGCTGCTGCTGCTGCTGCTGCGACGGTCGTTGAAGAGGCCACTGTTACAACAACTAAGGCTGTCACAGAGACCACTACAAAGGCAACTACTGCGACGACAGCTACGAAAACCACTACTAAAGCTACTGGTGGTACTACTGCCACTAAAACAACAGCTAAGACCAAGACTGCAACAACTGCAAAGAAAACTACTAAATCATAATCAGGAGACTTTTTAATGGGTGGCGTAGCAGGACATATGTCCCACATTTATGAGAACCCTGGTCTCACTTTTACAAAGATTAAAGACATCTTTACAGCAGCCTCCGCAGGTGAATTGGAAGGGACAGAGAAGACTGACGGTCAGAATCTGTTCATTTCTTATTCTGTAAAAGACGGAGAAGCTCGTGCTGCACGAAACAAGGGCAACATTAAGACAGGCGGATTATCACCCGCTGGTCTAGCCCAGAAATTTGCTGGACGAGGAGCCTTAGAAAAAACATTCAATGAATCGTTTCAAGCGTTTGAAAAAGCCGTTCGCTCCCTCCCCCAAGAGGCTCAAGTAGAAATATTTGGCCCTGACGCTAACATTTATTATAATGCCGAAATCCAAGACCCTCGGACAGCAAACGTAATTAACTACGACACTAAGACCTTGAACATCCATGATGTAGGTCACGCAGAGTTCGATAGAGAGACAGGTACTATCAAAGATGTTGACATTTCCAAGAACGCTGCGACTTTGGATGCTGCGCTTGAAAAAATGCAACAGTCCATCGAAGATGATGAATACAACATTCAAAAGAATGCTATTAGGAATTTAGAAGGACTTGGAGATGATACAGAACTTACCAAGACCATCTCAAGAATTGAACAAGCGACACAAGCAGCAGGGATCAGCGATAATCACACTATTGCCGATTACCTGGTTGCCCGCATCGTACCATTTATCGAAGCCAACGTAGATTTGCCCGAGGACAATAAAAAGCTACTTCTCCAAAGAATGCTTGGAGTTAAGGGAGTTACCTTCAATCACGTTGTAAAAGGTCTCGACAAAGAGAAGAAAGAAATCGTAAGAGCCATCGTCAAGAGTTCAAAAAAACTTTTAAAAGATGCCATTGCTCCAATCGAAGATATCGTCCACGACTTTTCAGTTGAAATGCTAAAGGGTCTTCAGAGTGCTTTCATTTTAGACAACCCCAAGGAGGTGAGTAGAATAAGACAAGAAGTTTCAAAAGCAATTGATGCTATTGAAGCTTCAGGAAGTGAAGAAGCTATAGCAATACTGAATCAACAGATGCGTAAGCTGAAGGGTGTTGAAAACATCTCTACGGCTGCGGAAGGTTTTGTGTTTGATTATGACGGGCAGACTTATAAGTTCACTGGTAACTTTGCCCCTATCAACCAAATCCTGGGTCTGTTTAGGTATGGTCGTGGAAGTGTTCCACCTTTATCTCTTGCCGAACAGGAGGAGGGTGGAACATTAGAACGTTGTGAGCGATTGGTAGCAATTGTACCAGGTGCTTTCAAGCCACCTCACAGAGGCCACTACGACATGGTGAAACATTATAGTTCCATCGTCGGAAATGGTGGAAAAGTTATTGTTATGATCTCACCAATCAAAGCAAGCGAGAGAAAGAGTTTCAATCCAGAAACACAATCAGACGTGGATAATGAGCAGTCCTTGGCTCTTTGGAACCTATACACCGCTGGCCTTCCAAATGTTGAAGTTCAGCTTTCCCCAATGCGCTCTCCAGTTCGTGCCTCCCTCGACTTTGTAGGTGAGCAGGCCGAGCCAGGGGATTGTGTTATCTTGGGAACTAGCACTAAGGGAGGAGACCAGTCCCGCTTTGCTAACAACATGCAAAAGTATGCTGGTGAAGGAGTTAGAGTTCCTAACCCTCTTCAATACGCATTTGACCCAACCGAAAACTTAAGCGCTACAGATATCCGAGTCGCAGCGAAAGAAGGCGACATAGAAAAGGTCCTATCCTTCGTCCCTGACGATGCGATGGGAAAGAAAGAAGAAATACTTAAAGTTCTCGGCTTATCAGGCGCACTGCCCGAAAATAAAAAAAAATCAAAAAGAGACGAGCTTCTTTCCTATATTCGTGGGCTAGTAGAAGAGGTGCTAGACGAGCGAGATTATCAGAAGGACAGCGAGCGAATCAAGAGCTACATGAAAGACTGGCATAAAATGCTCGGATCTGGCCCTCAGAAGCCCGGAAGCCCTTACACAAAGAAAAGACCAAGTAAAAGAGCTAAGAGCGGTCCTGTGGGCTTCTCGGCCCTTGAAGAGGATGGCTTGGAAGAGACTTCATCAATGGGTGGAGGAATGGGCGCTGGCTACGCTGGAACCAAAAAGAAAAACAATTTCAACGGCCTAATTAGAGAAGACGAACTCGTTGAGAAGATTTTAGACTACTTATTAAAGAAGATGGGAGCAAAATAATGCAGATTGATAGAAAACAATTTTTAGAGGAACTTGCGCTGCGTGAGCACATTCGTGAAGCGATTAAATTTGTTACAGAGAAGAAACAACAAGAGCTTGATGAAGAAACACAACTGAGAGGAATTATCAGAGAGATGTTACTTCAAGAAAAAGCCGCTGTTGGCGACAAAGTTCCACACGAGAACACAGGAATTAATGTTCTTGAAGACTTACTTAAAAGAATTGTTCCCGTCCTAGAAGATGATTACAAGCAACTCACAACAAGTGAGGAGCAGAGACAGTCTTTTAGCGCTCATATCCTAAATGCTACGGAAAATACATTAGCCACTCAGAGAATTGATGACGATACTCCTCTTGAGGAACAGGAAGATGAAATCTCCGTCCGTGTAGGTGACGATGACAAAGGTGAAAAGTTTATTGACATCGAGCCAGAAGAGGAAGAGGTCGAAGACGCAGAAGTAGAAGAGTTCGGCATTGAAGGTGAGGATAAGACCGGTCGTAATATGGCTTATACCACTTTCAAGAAGATTGAGCAGAACATTGTAGATTCTTACGACATGCTCTCCAACAAAGAAGACCAAGATGTTTTCTACGAATATCTCCTTACCAACATCAAACTCTATTTCAACAAGTTTGAGGACGAGCTTCAAACCACAGTTCCAGAGCCAGACACAGGCGCTGAAGAGGCTGAGATCGAAGCTGCGGAGACAGGTGAAGAAGAACTGGGGTTTTAAACAATGGCTACGTTATACGTAACTCCAACTGGTAGCGATTCAAACAATGGTACTTCCATTGGGACTTCCAAGTTGACCATTAGTGGTGCAATTGATATAGCGTCTAATGGTTCAGGAAATGGCTATGGCAACGGGGATACGATTTTGGTTTATCCAAGTGCTTCTGGTCCTGCAACTTACTATGAGAGTCTTTTGCAATTGCAAAGCTTTGGCGCTGCCGAGGCGATAAAAAAGAACCTAACCATCCAAGCGGTGACGTCGTCGTACAATGTTACGATTGATGCTGAAAGAGATAGTTATATCTTTAAGATGTATCATTACACTATTCTTAGAGGATTCATTCTTACTGGCTCAATTTCGTTTGCGTGTCAATCTTCGAATGGAAATGATAATGCGCTAAGAAATAAATATGACCAATGTACATTCACGGGGCTCAAAGAGGGATCAGCCGTTAGTGCCCCTGGTGCTTCGGAGGTGGTGGCTTGTAAGTTCCAAACGATCACAGCCAGCGCTGCAAGTGTTTTAACCTCTGGGAATTCCACTGCGACTCCAAGCTTCAACGCTTGTGTTTTTCAAGATTGCCATTTTGACGGGGATACTGGATTTATTATATACAACGGAATGGGTACGAACCAGCAACTGACTATTGATTCTTGCCATGTAACAGACTCTTCTGGTGGGCAATCATCAATTGCGGGAACTAATCGTGCAGATGGTAATACTTTTTATAATTGTATTGTATCCAACAGTAATTATAATTCAAGTGGTTACGCAATTTATGCCGCAGACGGAGGCACTGTCAAGAATTGTGTTGTATATAATTCTACAAACGGCTCCGCAGCCAATCGAGTGGGAGGAGGCACTGTTAGTGATACTTCTAACGACGATCCTGGCTATGTTGACGCAGCCGAACAGAACTTTAACATTACAGCAAATGGGTCGGCCTACAACGGTGGAACCAGCGATGCAACAATTGCAGGTGATTTTTCCGGAAGTGCGTGGGGAGAAAATGTTATTTCCAATCTTGACATTCAAACAACAAGAAATAGAGATATCGGTGCTCTAGCACTTAGTGGCGCTATCTGGCAAGTAAGTGCGACAGGATATGATTCTGGGAGTTTTGTTAGCTCAGACTTTACAATCCAAAACATTTCAGATAGAGATGTTCCCCTTGTTAGGGACAGCGCAACATCTGGCTATCCTCAAACAAACCAAACCCCTGTATCAATGAACATACCAGGCGTTCCTACTCTCCGTTATAGGCACGCTGCTTACAAAGTCACAACTGGAAAAGACTAAGACTGGATGTACTGTTTGCCTTTTGGGGTGACAGCATAGAATGCACCATCGATTGATGCGCTGCGGCAATGAATAGCAATGAGTTTGTTCAAGAACAAATTCTCGATGATCTCTTTACCGAAGTCCTCTTCGGCTTCTTCCATCTTATACTCTGCGAGCATCTCAATTTGCTCTAAAACATGAATCTCGTAATTAGACATCATTCCTCCTAAAAATTTAAAAATGTCTCCCAACTGGAATGCCTTTGCGTTCCAGCGGCTAACCCAAAATAAATTGAAAGCGGTGGGGCCTTGGGTTTTCTTAATAGTTTATAACCACACTCACTAGGCGTCCGATTGTTCTTCTTGTTATTACACCGATAACAAGCAACGACGCAGTTCTGATAATCTGTCTTACCACCACGAGACTTTGGAATTACGTGGTCGATGGTAAGGTTCTTCTTGGTAGGTGACTTTCCACAATACTGACAAGTGTAACTGTCTCGCTTCTTTACGAGCAACTTGGTAAACTTAACTTGTGTTGGGAAGTATTTCACTCTACTCTTTAATCTGATGATTGCTGGAATGTTGTGCGTGGATTCATAAGAACTTATTTTTTTATCCCACTCACTTAAGATTTCTACCTTATCACGGAAGACAAGCTTCAAAGCCCTGCTCCAGCGAACAAAGCGTAAAACCCTGTAATCAGAGTTCAGAAGCAACACTTTGTTTTCTATTAATGTCATTCTAAAATAAATAGTATAATGGAGCCCGAAGAGGGATTTGAACCCCCGGCCCGCTGATTACAAATCAGCCGCTCTACCACTGAGCTATTCGGGCTTAAATTGTTCTACGATGTAAGTCCAAAAACGGAGAGGGTGAAGGAGCAGAAAGAATTTGATTAGCAACTTTCTTCACGATACTGGCCCGTGATTTTTTACAGTTTCTCTCTTGATCCCAAGGAACTTCAATGATTTCAACACCTTGCTTTCGTAAGACGTTAATCATATGGACATTCTCTTCATAAAGGCTGTAAAGATAGCCGATGTCAATTGTTGTCTCACACTTTCTACCAGTCTCCTCTTCCATCCTGGCCTTGATTCGGTCAATAGCAATTACAGGATTGACCATCAAATGTACACAGAAGTTTGGAAGGAGAACCGTAGAAGTCATTGAATGATAAATACTTCGATAAGTCTGAAACTCATTCTCGCTCATAACACCATTCTTGATTTGAAGCCGAGCAAAAGCCGTATCTCCAAAGTAAGAACGATCCAACACAGCATTACCATTTCCATTCATGGCGTGCCACTGTGCGTTCAAGTGCATCTTATAGCGAGCTTGAAGGAGGTGAATCTGCATTGTGAAGGCCCATCTACCCTGGTCTTCGTAAAAACTAGCCAGATAGGGATTAGCATTGTTTTTTTCATCAGGTTCCAAGAGAAGCAGTGTGTCTTCTCCGAGAGCCTGTCCTAATTCTTTGGAGAAAGTGCTCTTTCCCGCTCCAATGATTCCTTCAACAATAGCAACCTTTCCACGGTTCATTTTTTCTCCTCAATCATCTTCTTAAGTGCCCATTTTGAATTCTTAGAAAGGTTGTCGTAAGTTTCTAGTTCTTCTTTAAAAATAAAAGGTCTGCCGCTGACTCTAGTCATAAACTCATCCTCTTCTCCCATCTTCAAACTACCAACCAATTGCTTTTCTTGGAATGGCGGGAAATCGTTGGTCTCGCTGGTTCCATAAAGATATGCATCTTTTCCACCTTTGGGGATAATCAACACTGAATCTTGTTCCCATTCGCTACCATGGTTGATAATGTTGGAATTAAAATCGTTATCGTCTTTTAAGTTTACAACAAACATACTTTGTTCACTGACTTCTACCGCTTCATCGGTATCAAAACCTTCAATGAATGAGCCCTTTACCTTAGTAACTCCATATCCTTTTGAAAGAAGATCAGCTTTTAATTTTCTACTTCTTTCGTAGTTCTCTTTATTAGTATATTCATTTCTAAAAGCAGAAAGAATCGCACTATCGTGTTCCATGATGTGGCCATAAACACGAGAAAGGCTTGATTCATTAATGCTTTCACGCCATTTTTCCCACTTATCTAATATCTTCTTCATCTATCTTTTCTCCTTATCCGATGATTTCGTCTACAAGTCCATACTTCAAGCACTCTTCTGCGTCAAACCACAGATCTCGCTTGAGAATTTCATTAAGTTTTCTTTTTGGAATGCTTGTGTGCTCAAGGTAAATCTTCTTGAGAACGTCCATAAGTAACGTACTGTTTTCGAGGCTATCCTTCATCTCTTCAAACTTTCCCCACATTCCTCCTGAGAGTTGGTGGATAAGCATAAAAGAGTTTCTGTGCATAAATCGTTTCTCTGCGACAACACTCATCAAAGTGGCAGCACTAGCAGCACAACCCTCAACATAAGAATAGACAGGAACCTTGCTGTTCAAAATAACATCAACGCTGGAGAGCCCTGCGAATACACTTCCTCCATAACTATTGATGTGAAGATGAATAGCAGAAGGGTTCTCTGAACGAAGAAGGTTCGTCTGGTTGATGAGGTTTGTCTCAAGGTTTCTAAGTGTCTTGTTGAGCAACAAATTCTTTTGGCGAAGAACCTCAGAATAAAAATAGATTGTATTATTAACACTATCAACAACGTTGTTGTCGTCTTTTCTAGCACCCACTGGAGAAGAGATTACAGTATTCTCTGTATTGTCTTCTTTCTGGCTTCCTTTGCCTCCGACCCAATAAATATCTTTAAACATATCGTGTTACTCCTTTCGTAATCTTTTGATGTTTTGGTAGCAACGCTCAACTAAACCGGAACTGTTCTGAGCTTTACCTCCTCCCAAGTTCCAAATCGTATCGATACCGAATTGCTCACATACTTCCATTTCAGGAGTATTTTGTTTGGTTCTATCACCACCATTTCCAAAATAGTCTGGCTTCATTCTCTCCAAAGCCTCGCATACAGTTCCATCTGAGTCTTCCACAGAAGTGATCTGAGAAACACCCTTGATGTTCTTCATAATGTAAGCTCTTTCTACGAAGGGCATAAAAACATAACCCTTCTTATCTTCGAGCCACGCATCGCTATTCAGGATGATAATAACATCCCCCGAGCGGGAAGCCTCCTTGATCATGTCGATGTGACCCATATGGACCGGGTCAAAGCCTCCGCTTAGAGCGATTGTTTTTCTCATTGTATACCTATTATGTTGTTGATGATTGAAGTGCTATAAATACAAGAAGTACTATACCACAAAGTAAGTAAGAAAGAAAGTAAAATTTGTCTATTTTTTTATTAAATTTCTTTACAGCACTCCATTTGAGACACACCATTGTTATTATTGCTATTTCAGCCATAAAGAAGTTCGTGGCAGCAATGGAGAATAGGAGAACCGCAGAGATCAAAATCGCCGCACTTGCATATTTGACTTCATCCGTCATCTTCAACCTCCATTACATCGTCAATGGATAGAATCCAGTTTTTTGATCTATAGAGATAATCAAAATGCCACTTGGTTGTCTTCATTTTCTGGGAGATATCCTCTTTACCAATTTGCTGAAAGTAATCGACAAACAGTTTTCTTACTTCCATGTCGGTCATTCTTATGTTTATTTTTTTTTCTATTAGCATGGCACCCTCTATTGGATTCGAACCAATGACCTACGGATTAGAAGTCCGTTGCTCTATCCATCTGAGCTAAGAGGGCATAAAACATATTATAACAGAATTCTTTCCTGTTGTCAATAAAAGATTATGGCTCCGGCTGCTGGACTCGAACCAGCGACATGGTGGTTAACAGCCACCCGCTCTACCAACTGAGCTAAGCCGGAATAATAATTTTCAATCGACCCCGTCAAGAATGTTTTGTCTAAGTTCACTGAAAGCCTCTTTATCACTCTCAGTCAACGCAGCCCAATCGCCTGGTTTCGGAGCTTCATTGTGATTCCAGGTAAGTTCGTGAAATCGGAATAACGATTCTCTATGGACTTCTTTCTCAAACAGATTCCGCAGCCTGATCTTGTTTACTGGGTTTGTAAAACTCTTATAAACAGCAACTGCATTCTGAATCTCTTGCTCACTTAGTGTCGGCCTATCATCAATATAAGTCAATCTGTAACCTCTTTCGTTTTTTGAATTTTCCGTGTCTTAACAACAAACTGTTCCCCAACAGTAACAAAATACCTTTTTACTTTGGCTTCCATATCTGAATTCTCTGAAAGGATCTCCTTTCTCTTGAGATCTGCTTCTTCAAACGTCCAATAAGTAAAAGATTTTTTCCAAGGGCGGCCCTGTTTGTGTTTCTTTTCTTGCTCTTCTTCCATTATATCACTCTCATAATTTAGGGTTAACGTCCCAACCATCCGTTAACAATCCACCCGTAGGACTCCGATTCGTATTATTATATACTATGGCTGGAGAAGTTTTTAGATTTTTTCTATTATTTTGCTGCTTTATTGACAAGGCGAATTGTCTCCTCTGAAGCATATTGATAACAAAGGTTATCATCGTACCCGTCTAACCAGTAGATGTAAAGACGATCTATGTTCTCAAAACTGCAATTAGAGAATTGGACATTATAGTAATCTTTATCGACACTTAGTATAATTCCATAGAAGTAGCCGTTGATGTCTTGTACGAGATCTCCCACTGAAAAAACATTACTCATTCTAAATCGAAATACTCCTGAGTTCTATATTTCTTAAGTAGTTTTTTAAGATCTTCAAGGTTCACTCCCAGGAATCGAGCCGCCTCTGCCTTAGTGCGGGTTGCTGAGAAAGCATACTTTAAGACAGCATCTCTAGCAATAGTAGGGACTGATTTCCATATAGGAAGACCATAAAACATAGAGCCCGCTGATTTAGCAGCCAACTCTAGCTTAAGTCCAATAACCTCTTCAAGACTAAGACTGTTCAACATAACTTCGAATTCATCTGATGTTTTACCATCCTCACGAAGTTTCTTGCTGAGAGAACAATCTTTATTCTTGCCCGGTCGGCCCTTCTTTCTTTTTTTGCTCCATGTCATTTGCAATTCCAAGAATAGAGTATCCAGCAATGTCTTTCCAAGGGCTCTCTCCAAAAGCATCTTTCTTTGTAGCAATCCTGAAGAGCTTATCTACTACTCTAACCATCGCTAGCATATCCAGATACTGGTCAGGCTGGACACCATCAGGATACAATACTTTCATAATTTCTTGACACTTATGAAAACTATCTCCATAAGCTTCATTCTTTTCTTTTACTAGACTACCAATTGATGATCCAATATAAGAATATACGTTAGTATCTTTTTCCATAAAATAATCCTTTGTTTAATTAAGTTCTTTTAGAAGTATACTATAAAACTACTTGTTTGTCAAGTAAATTCTTCTTAGTTAACAGAGCTAATAACAGTACGTTTCTTGTTTACTTTCTTTTTTTAAATAAGAAAAGGCAGCACTGCGCTGCCAAGAACTAAAAAAACAAGAAAACAGATAACGAACTTGTTTGAGATTTTAGCATAGATTTCTGGTTTTGTAAAGACTTATTTTTTCTTTGTTGTGTTATCGATGAAATCTCTCACCTCTACGTATCTTGGAGAGATTGAGAGGAAGGGAAATCTTACGTAGACTGAATGGATCATTCCTACGATTTGACCTCTATGATTGAAGATTGGGGAGCCTGAGCTTCCACCAACTGCTGGAATTGAATAGAGAGATCTTCCAATGTAGTCACCGTTGTAGTGTCCATGCATGGTAGGAACCATACCAGGACCATAAATTCCTGCTGGTGCTGCTAGGTTATACATTACATCACCTGGGGTAGGACGGATTCTTGAAACAGCGGAGGCTGGCTTATCTAAACCTTTTACATATGTCATACACATGTCTAAAGCATTATTCATAGCTAATATCTTAGCATCATGCTTATCTCCCAGATTATCAATGACCTTGAATGTGCTTCCTTCAAGTTTTAAACCTTGATCTTTCAGCATTGCAATTAAACTTTCATCATCACAAACGTGAGCAGCAGTCATTACATAAACACCATCGCCATCATTCTTTACAACAAAACCTGAGCCAGAAGTTCCCATTCTTTGTTTCAGACAAATTTCACTTGCAGTGTTGTTAGAATCAGTAACACAAATAGATACTTCCATGATCTTTTCAATCTTAAGGAAAGAGTCTCTTTTGAGGTTGTGCCTGGTAGACTCAGTGTGAGAGCTATTGATAGCACAGTTTGAGCTACAAGCAGTGGATAAGATTACAAATAACATTAAAAGTAGTCTATGAAATGTGATGTTTCGCATGGTAAGTTCCTTTTCGGTTGTATTTTTAAATAGGTCGGTGGAGACGTAAAGACAGGAAGAAACTATATACCTTTGATACAAACACGGAGTTCCTCATGCGAATTACAGCCTCAATATTTTTAGCAATCCTAACAATCACAACGATTTCATTTCATTGTGTGAAAACATCTACAACAACAGCTAATATTCCAGAAAATAAAAATGTTGTTCGTACCGATAAATGTTCCCCTTTTATCAATCTGGATTCTTCCCGTGAAGCTCTCACAGTACAGATTGTTCTGTTTGATGACCACGGAAATAAAAGAGAGATCGTCGCAATGAAACCCCAAGATGCTAAACTATTGGGCGGTACTGACTGTAAATAAATCTCCAGTCTATTTATCTTTGTAGCCCAGGATAAACTATGGCGAAGAAAACTTATGTATTAGATACCAGCGTTTACTTGACAGACGCAAGTGCAATTAATTCCTATGGAAACAATGATGTGCTGATCCCTCTGAAGGTTTTGGAGGAGATTGATAATAATAAAAAAAGACAAGATAGTGTTGGAGCGAATGCAAGGAACTTGATTCGAATCCTAGATTCTTTGAGACAAAACGGAGACTTGAGGAAAGGTGTCCGGCTCGGAAAAGGCAAGGGAATAGTATTTGTTAGAAACTATAACCCAGCCCTCCTTCCTAACGACCTAGACCCTAAGACTCCAGATAATCAAATTATTGGGACTGCTCTCACAGAAATAGATGCCTCTCCAAAAAGAAAGGTAATTCTAATTTCCAGAGACATCAACATGCGAATCAAGTGTGACGCAGTTGGGATTTCATCCGAGGATTACAACAGAGATCAGGTCGTCAGTGACAGAAGGCTCCTCTATACAGGCGTAAAGCACCACCTGGTAGATGAGCAGATAATTGATAGATTCTATTCCAAAGAAGAAATCTTTTTGGAAGAAGATGAAGTAAAAATCCTTCCTAATCAGTTCGTTATGTTAGTCTCTAACTCTAATGAGAAGAAAACAGCCTTAGCTAAGTTCGATAACTACCACCTCCCTCTCAAAAAAATTATTGAATATAAAGATGTATGGGGAGTGCGTCCGAGAAATAAAGAACAGGATTTTGCCATGAACCTTCTTATGGACCCTAGTATAGAAGTTGTTTCTCTTGTCGGCAAGGCTGGTTCTGGTAAAACACTATGTGCTATTGCCGCAGGCTTAGAACAAACAATAGAGGGAGATTCAGAGGCTCCATACCGCAGACTCATTATCAGCAGACCCGTCCAACCACTGGGAAGAGACATTGGCTTCCTTCCAGGTACAATAGAAGAGAAGATGGCTCCTTGGATTTCACCCATTCGAGATAATCTTGAGTTTTTGATGGGAGACAAGAGGACGCTAGACATGTATGTAGATCAGGGGATTATTGAAGTTGAGGCGCTGACCTATATACGTGGTCGCAGCATCTCCAAAGCCTATATTATTATTGATGAGGCACAGAATTTAACAAGTCATGAAATAAAGACTATACTTACAAGAGTTGGAGAGGGAACCAAATTGATTTTAACTGGTGATATCGAACAAATTGACAACGTTTATGTCGATGAAACCTCCAACGGCTTAAGTTATGCTATTGAAAAATTTAAAAAATATGAATTATCGGGACACATGACCTTGTTGAAAGGTGAACGTTCCAGAGTAGCGACCTTAGCCGCAAAAATTCTGTAAGGAGTAGAATTATAATGAGTTATGAAGAAAATCCAGTCCTAAAAGAGACTGTAACAGGTGACACAGCACTAAAAGAGTGGCTTGTCGATTATGTTGGAGAGAAACTAAACCCAGAAGACAGCAATGTCACAGTGGAAATGATTGTAGAGGTCGTAGCCGCAGAATTCCCAGAGTTTGTCTTGGCGTTAGCTGAAGAAAACTATTTTAGAGGCTACGAGCAGGCACTGATGGATTCCAATCCACTCGGCCTTGAAGATCCCGTGGACCTACTACCTATTTCAGACGACGAGGACGATGAGGATGAAGAAGATGACGGGAATGGCTGACTATATTAAAGAGTCTTCGGAGAGGACTCAGAAAGAGCAAAAAGAATTTAAGTTATTTGGAGACATCAGTGTCTTCATCAAAGATCCTCTTCCCGAGGACATCGATGTAAGAAATGTCCTAGCAAAGCTTGAGTCTCTCATTCCAAGATATTTCGCCTCTGGTCTCGATATGATTATCGTTGGTGCAAACAGTGAATTCGAAGAAAGAGAAATCAACGCAATGTACCGTGATGGGGCAATCTATGTAACCAACTTTCAAATGACCGAGGCAGATTTATTAGACGACATCGTTCACGAACTCGCCCACGTCGTAGAAGAGAACAATGGAGAGTTCTTATATTCAGATGAGTTAATCTTCAAAGAATTCATCGGAAAAAGAAAAAGATTACTTGACATTTTAGCCCAGGAAGGGTATAGTGTTGATGAACAAAATTTCATGAATGCAGAATATAATAGAGAGTTTGATGATTTCCTTTACCAAGAAGTGGGATACCCTACGCTTACAGCCCTTACAATGGGTCTCTTTGCGTCTCCTTATGGAGCGACTTCTCTGCGTGAGTATTTTGCAAACGGTTTTGAGGAATACTTCTTGGGAGATCGGAATTATCTGAAGAAAATCAGTCCCTTCTTGTACTCAAAACTAGATAAAGCAGAAGACTTATAGGAAATATTACAATGAAATACGATGTAAAAATCAACAAAGAAGAAGGCACAATTGCTTTGCAAGTTGAAGTGCTCCCGCTCATCCCAAGAGAGAATGCAACTTGGACAAACCCAGGCACCTTGGTGAACCCGGATAGAAACATTATAAAGTTTAATGAGAGTGCCGCTGCGTCCTACTTGACAGAGAAAGGTTACGATATTGGAAAAGTCCTCCAGGGTGGCACGGTTAAGAATGTAAGCACCGACACCAACAAGGGCACTTTCGTATTTGAACTTCAACAGAAAATCAAAACAACTCCACGCAAAAAATCAACCTCCAAAGTAAAGAGTAAAAAATGAGCCACATTTCATTCTCCGAGTTGAAGAACTGGGAAAAGTGTCCTTTCTACCACAAACTGACTTACATCGATAAGATCAAAGCCTTTCAGGGGAATGAGCACACCGCATTCGGAACAGCGATGCACACGGTGTGCGAGAACCTTCTAACCGTAGGTCTTGACGACCCACAGAAGTCGTTCGATGAATACTTCTTGAGCGAACTGAGAAAGATTCAGGACGTCGTTGACTTGAACGGAAAGCTTCTTGTAGACATGAGGGTCCAGGGCAAAGAGCTTGCCCCTATGGTAAAAGATGCCGTTGAAGACTACTTCGGCACCGATTATGAGCTTATAGCGGTAGAAGAGAAGCTCTATGAGGATATCGAAGGAATCCAGAACATTAAGTTCAAAGGGTTCATCGACCTCGTTCTCAAGACTAGCGACGGCCAATACCACGTCATCGACTGGAAGACTTGTGGCTGGGGATGGGACGCTCGTCGTAAAGCCGAGAAGATGACAGTATATCAATTGATCTTTTACAAGTACTTCTATGCAATCAAGCACAACATAGACCCAGAAAACATCACGGTTCATTTCGGATTATTGAAGAGAACTGGTAAAAAAAATAGGATAGAGTTATTTAAAACTACAAGCGGTAAAAAAAGAACTGAAAATGCTCTTAAACTATTGTATCAAGCCGTGTATAATATACTTGCAAAGAATTACACGAAGAATAGAATGGCTTGCACCGGTTGTGAGTTTAAAAATACAAAACACTGTCCATAGAGGTAAAATTGAGCGACAAAAAGATTAAGGTTTTAACAATCAGTGACCACCCACTTAGCCCTAGTGGTGTCGGCACTCAAACTAGATACGTATGTGAGTCTCTACTAAAAACTGGTAGATACCAAATTACGAGTCTTGGAGGGGCAATTAAACATCAGGATTACAGTCCGACTAGAACCGAAGAATATGGTGATAATTGGGTTATTCATCCTGTTGATGGTTATGGAAACAAAGATATGATTCGGTCTATCATAAGAAATGTGAAGCCGGATCTTGTTTGGTTTATGACTGACCCACGGTTCTGGGGCTGGTTATGGGAGATGGAGAATGAAATCCGTCCTCTTGCTCCAATGGTTTATTACCATGTCTGGGACAACAAACCATACCCGCACTACAACAAGAACTTCTACGAGTCAAACGATGTCATTGCAACCATTTCAAAGGTTACAGACGACATTGTAAGAAATGTAGCTCCAGAAGTGGAAACAGTCTATATGCCTCACGCAGTTCAAGGCGACGTCTTCATGAAACGCCCAGGAGACCAGGTCGAAAGTTTCAAGAAGAACTCACTTCCAGTCTATGATCGTGACAAGGATAAATTTATTGTGTTTTGGAACAATCGTAACGCCAGGAGAAAACAGAGTGGAACTTTGATTTTCTGGTTCAAGGAGTTCTTGGATCAAGTTGGTCACGATAAAGCGTGCCTCATTATGCACACCGACCCGAAAGATCAATATGGCCAAGATTTGGAACAAATCGTCAAAGAGTTGGACGTCGATGACGGTCAGGTTTTGTTTTCACGCACCAAATATCCTCCCGACATCCTGTCTATGATGTACAACATGGCCGACTGCACTGTTAACATCTCAGATGCAGAGGGTTTCGGCCTTGCCACACTAGAATCTCTTTCTTGCGAAACGCCAATTATTGTAAACATGACTGGTGGGCTTCAAGAGCAGGTTACAGATGGCGAGAACTGGTTCGGTATCGGCATTGAGCCTTCTTCAAAATCAGTCATCGGTTCACAGGAAGTTCCATACATTTACGAGGATAGGATCGGTAAGGAAGATTTCCTAGCGGCCCTTCATAAAATGTATAACATGACCCCGCAGGAGCGTGCCGAAATAGGCAAAGCCGGTCGAGCACATGTAGAGAAAAATTATAATTTTGAAAACTTTTGCTCTAGCTGGGTGAAGCTGATGGATGATACCCACGAGAAACACGGCTCTTGGGAAAACAGAAAGAATCATCAAACGTGGAAACTTACGGAGGTCAAGTAAAATGAGAAAGAAAATTGTAGTAAGAGGTCCTGTATTATCTCGTTCTGGCTATGGAGAACAGACACGCTACGCTCTCCGCTCCCTGCGAGCCTATGAGAATATCTTTGATATCTACCTTATCCCAGTTGGATGGGGTCAGACAGGGTGGATGTTCGAGGACAACGAAGAGCGACGCTGGTTTGACTTCCTGGCCAAGAAGACAGGAATGTATGCTCAGAACGGTGGTCAGTTTGATATGTCCCTGCAAGTAACCATTCCGAATGAGTGGGAGAAAATAGCACCAGTCAATATTGGATACACCGCTGGCATTGAGACAGACAAGATTGCCCCCGGCTGGGTTGAGAGATCTGCTTTGATGGACAGGATTACTGTCATCTCTGAGCACGCTAAATATGGCTTTGACAACACAACTTATGAAGCGACCAACCAGCAGACCGGAGAAGTGATTCCCGATTTCCGATGTACAGTTCCAGTGACTTCTGTTAGCTACCCTTACAAGCATATTGAAACCCAGGAAGTATCTCTTAATCTTGATTTTGATTTCAATTTCCTGTGTGTTGCACAGTGGAGTGTTAGGAAGAATTTGGAAAACACTGTGCGTGGTTTTGTAGAAGAGTTTAAAAATGACGAAGTTGGTCTCGTTCTCAAGACCAGTTGTCGAAACAATTCTGTTATAGATCGTGCCATGACTAATAATCAGCTTGAGAATCTGCTCAAGCCATATCCAGATCGTAAGTGCAAAGTTTATCTTTTACACGGCGACATGACCGAGGAAGAGATGACTGGACTTTATAATCATCCTAAAATCAAGGGCCTTGTTACAGCAGCCCACGGAGAAGGCTTCGGTCTTCCAATCTTTGAAGCAGCATACAACGGACTCCCAGTTATCGCTCCTGATTGGAGTGGGCACGTTGATTTCCTGTATGCTCCCAAGAAAGATAAGAAGGGCAACGTCAAAAACAAGCCACACTTTATCAAGATTGATTATGACCTAGCGCCGATCCAACAAACGGCAGTGTGGGATGGTGTCTTAAATGCAGATTCACGTTGGTGCTACCCAAAACAACAAAGTTACCAAAGTTCCTTAAGAAAACTCTACAAAGATAGTAAAATGTATAAAGGAATTGCGAACAAGCTTCAGAAGCATATTCAAACTGAATTCGCCGCAGACAAAATGTACAAAAAGTTTGTCGAAGCAATGGGTGTAAAGGTTGATGAGGATACAACTGAAGATTTGGTAGTATTTGATTAGAGATGCGAAGAATAACAATCGTTTCAGATTTTTTTGCTAATGAGATAAATGGAGGGGCCGAATTGGTGGATGCCGAGGTGGCCTCTCTGCTCATTAAAGACGGCAAGGAAGTTTATAAAATAAAAAGTTCTGCCCTCACTGAGAGTTACATCAAAGAGCATCTTAGTGATTTTTACATTGTGTCAAATTTTGTCACTATGTCTGAAAGGGCAAAGAAGTTCCTGAAACAAACAGATTATGTTATTTATGAGCACGACCACAAGTATCTGAGAACAAGAGACCCTTCCCCGTTTGAAGATTTTAAAGCTCCCGACAGTCAGATCATAAATAAAGATTTTTATTCTAATGCAATCGCCGTCTTGTGTCAAAGCAAAAAGCACGCAGAGGTTGTAGAGTCAAATCTGAAAACTGGAAACATTGTAAACCTTGGTTGCAGTCTTTGGTCTTCTCAGGAGATGGACCTGTTGGAGAAGCACCTCGACACTCCTAAGAACGAACGCTACGCTATCATAGATTCAGACAACCATGTCAAGGGAAAATACGAAGCAATCAAATATTGCGAAAAAAATGGCCTACAATACGATTTAATAGCAACGAGCACCTATGAGGACTTCATAAGCACTTTGGGCCAATACAGAGGCATTGTGTTCCTTCCACAGGTATTGGAGACATTCAGTCGTGTAGCAGTTGAGGCAAGAGTCCTGAAATGTCAGTTACTTACGAACAAAAACATCGGTGCGTCCTATGAAAAGTGGTTCAAACTGAAAGGCAGAGAACTTCTCGATATGGTCCGGGCAAAGAAGTTTGAGGTTTATAAAACTTTATCTTCTTTCATCGACGGCAAAAGAATTGAGAAGAGTCAAATAGAGGGAGACATTACAGTCATCCTTAATATGTACCGACGCCCACAGAACATGGGAATGCAGATCAAAGCCATCAAAGATCAGACTGTGAAACCGAAGCAAGTCTGGATGTGGGTAAATCAACACGAGGATAACAAGAAGGTTGATAAAAAACAATTTGACGTTGACCGAGTGTTTGACAACAATCATAACTGGAAGTTCTATGGTCGTTTCGCAGCAGCACTTCTCGCAGACACAGAGTATGTCGCCATCTTTGATGACGATACTGTGCCAGGAGAGAAGTGGTTTGAGAACTGCCTCTCGACAATGGAGACCACACCAGGCATCCTCGGCTCCGCAGGAGTAACCCTGGAAGACAACATCTACGTAAAGCATCAGCGATGTGGCTGGCCAACCAAGAATGAGCAAACCGAGAGGGTTGACTTAGTTGGCCACGCTTGGTTCTTCAAGAGAGAATGGCTTGCTCACTTATGGAGGGAAAAACCTTTCACTTGGGACAATGGCGAGGACATTCAATTTTCTTATTTAGCGCAGAAGTATGGAGGAATACAAACCTATTGTCCTCCACACCCAGCCTCAGATACTTCATTACACGGTTCAACATTAGGAAACGAACTGGGTATTGATAGTAAGGCTACCTCGAACAACAACGAGGTAGGACATCAACAATTCTTCACAGAAAGAGATCTGTGCGTTCAAAACGCAATTAGGAATGGTTGGTCAACAGTAAAAGAAGTGAAATTATGATTTTAATAAGTTTTGGAACAAGACCCGAGTATATCAAGCTCAAACCAATTATGGACATTTTCGCCAAGAACAATTTCCCATACAAGGTTTTATTCACCGGGCAACACACAGACCTGCTCCCGCCCGGAGCATCTTTGGAGATTGATTACACACTAGAGATTGAGCGAGGTGCCAACCGCCTCGACGCAATTGTTAGATCGGTTATGTGTCAATCCCACATTTGGGTAGATTCAGATATTACGCACGTAATGGTCCAGGGAGATACAACATCTGCCTTCGCCGTCGGCTTGGCTGCGTTCCACAGAAAGATTCCAGTCATTCACTTAGAGGCTGGCCTGCGGACTTACGACAACGACAACCCTTACCCAGAGGAGTTTAACCGTCAAGCCCTCTCTCGTCTTGCCTCAATCCACCTGTGCCCCACCAAGATGGACGCCCTAAACCTGCGTAGCGAGAGCACGTGCGGCGCAGTCTATGTGGTAGGAAACACAGTTTTGGACCATCTCACGGACATCAAGACCTCTTACAACGATAAGGTCCTGGTCACAATGCACCGTCGAGAGAATCACGAGATTATGGACAAGTGGTTTGATAGCCTTGAGGGACTCGCAGAAAAACATTCAGAATTAGAATTTGTTTTTGTATCCCATCCCAATCCAAACGTTCAAAAGCATCTCGGGAAATTAAAGAGAGTAAAGGTAATCGACCCTCTTCCTCACAAAGAGTTCGTTCAAGAACTCGCTCAATGCCGTTTTCTTATTACAGACAGTGGTGGCCTTCAGGAAGAGTCTTCATTCTTCCGCAAGAAGAGTGTCGTCTGTCGTAAGCTCACAGAGCGCAAAGCAGGAGTAGGAACCTTCTCCAAACTTTGTTATCACCCGGAAGACCTCTCACGATACGTCTCTGATGTAGTTAGGAACCACGAGGTGCCAGACGATTGGGAATGCCCTTACGGAGACGGAAGATCCGCAAAGATGATTTACACCGTATTGAGGAACATTCTTGAGTAAGGGATTCAAAGAAGATTTTTTCAATTTGCTCTCCAAACTAAAACGTGGAGAGCATTTTGCTTTCGTTCGTTATTCTGACGGAGAAGTGTTTGTTATGCAAAACAAGCATCTTGTTCTTCAAAAAGAGTATGTGAAGGTCGGAGAGACCCTCCACAATTTTGGTTATTCAGAAGACGACCACAAAGAGTTTATCCCTGAGAAGCACGGCTTCGTCAAAGATAAGTTGATTGACTCTTTCAAATTTCAAAAAAAGAATTATTTCGTCGGTGCTGGCTGTGGAGCCTGCACTTGTGCTATTTCAGAGCACATTGGTTTTATGGAAGACTTACGCCCAGGAGACAAAGAGCACTGGACTTCTCCAAATCTATTGGTGAATTCAAACTACCCACTCTTCGTAACGCAGTTTGTTCCACAGTTTAAGAAGCATAAGATTGTTATGATCTGTAGCGAGAATGCTCAACTGGAGAAACTTCCATTCGAGGTTGTAAAAGATTTTCGTGTAGGAAAGAACTGCATCGTCAACGACCATCACCTTGAAGACGAAATCAAGAACTGGGTTTCAGAGAACGACATTGAAGACCACGTCTTTTTGTTTTCTGCCAGTAGTCTTAGTGAGATTCTAATCCACAAACTCTACGAAGTCAGTGATAACAACACATACATTGACATCGGGACAACCCTCCACCCCTACATGGGTCTCAGTATTGAGAGGGATTATCTGCGTGCATATTGGAATCACGCCATGCACCCAGATCTATTCAAGGACTGCGGATAATGATTTTAGTCGAGAATGAAGAAAAATACTTTGAATTCATTCGTGAGCTACGAAATCATAGTCAAGTAAAAGAAGGGTTCATACAACAGCGGCACATACCGCTCTGTAAGCACTTAAAGTTTATGGAGAAATATGGTAACCTATATTATATCTGTCTAGTTCAAAACAATCCAGCAGGGTTTGTTGGGCAGATTAATGGAGATATCAGAGTTGCCGTACACCCAGATTTTCAAGGTCAAGGAGTCGGAACTTTCATGATTAACGAATTAATGAAATTACACCCAGAAGCAGCAGCAAGAGTAAAATTAGAAAACGAAGCGAGCATCAAGCTGTTTGAGCGGTGCGGATTCAAAAAGAAATATTACATTCTGGAGAGATAATGCTTCACAACCCATATAAAATAGTAAAGATGTTTGAGGAAGAGGTTGCCCACTACACTGGCGCACCTTATGCCGTATCAGTTAACAGTTGTACCAACGCCCTGTTCCTAGCCTGCAAGTATGTCGGTGTTGAGGGGCAAGATGTGATTGTTCCAAAGAGAACCTATCTTTCACCACCTCAGTCAATCAGACAGGCCGGTGGAAACCTTGTTTTCGAGGATATCAAGTGGAAAGGCATTTATCAGCTAAAACCGTTCCCTATTTACGACGCAGCAAAGCGTCTAACGTCCGGTATGTATATTCCAGGTACGTTTATGTGCCTTAGTTTTCACATTAAAAAACATTTGAAGATTGGAAAGGGCGGCATGATTCTTTGCGATGACCCAGAAGCAGTCAAGTGGCTCAAGGCCCGCAGGTACGAAGGTCGCACTGACGGCATGAAATACCACGAGGATATGATTGACGAGGAGGGTTGGAATATGTATATGACCCCAGAGCAAGCAGCCCGTGGGCTCACACTGATGCAGAACTATCCCAAAGATATGCCAGATCTACCAGAAGAGCCACCATATCGAGACCTAACAGAGTTTGAATTATTTAAAGAGGTAAAAACAATATGAAAGCACCTGAAGATATCCCCTACGCACTTTTTGACAAATATTCAATGCAAGGAAAAGTAGCCGTTGAATATTCTTATCGTAATGATTGCAGCGCAGAGATACAAGAAGAGATAAACCAGAATTTCACAGAAGAAAATTTGATCAGTTCGATGGAACGAATTAAAAATAGAGAAGTGAACTATTATGGATATACTGACTTGTGGGTATACGAAGCGCTAGAAAAATACCCAATTGAGGGCAAAACAGTGTGCGTGGTTGGTTCTACATATCCTTGGTATGAAGCAATGGCTCTTCAGTTTGGCGCAAAGCGTTGTGTTGTATTTGAATATTCGAAGAGAGAAGCCTTCGATGATAGAATTGTATATTTACAACCCGAGGAGATAGGCGATGAGCAGTTTGATGTTTGTTTTTCTATTTCTTCCTTCGAGCACGATGGTCTGGGCCGATATGGAGACCCCTTGAATCCTGACGGAGACCTTGAGGCAATGGAGAGGGCAAAAAAGTATGTCAAAAAGGATGGCATTATGATTTTGTCAGTACCTTGTGGCAAGGATAAAGTATTTTTCAATGTCCATCGTGTATATGGATATGAGCGCCTTCCTAAGTTAATAGAGGGGTGGACCCCGTTAGATAGATTCGGGTTCGATGATCGCTTTTCCTTTACAAACGAACAAAACACGGGCGAACAATCCCCTTATCAGCCAGTCCTAGTGCTAAGGAATGATCAATGATCACGTTTTATGAACTTGGAGGACTAGGAAGACTAGGAAACCAGCTTTTTCAATACGCAGCCACCCGAGCACTTTCTTTAAAAAACGGATATGAGATTAAAATTCCAAACCCGACTACAAGGAATTGGCATGGGCAAGATTGCTTGTTGGACAAGTTCAACATCGAGGCGGGAAGTCTTCAAGAGGAAGACTTGAAGGGAATTGAATATCAATATAACGAGCCCGATTATATGTTTTATGATTCAGACTTCACCAACTTACCAGATAATGGAAACTTGAGTGGGTTTTTCCAGAGCACCTATTACTTTTTAGGGTTTGACGAGCAGATCCGAAAAGAACTGACTCCCAAAGATGAGTTCCTGACAGTGGGAGCACAAAGAATCTCTGAGATTAAAAAAAACAATCCCGGTTATGAAATTGTAAGCTTACATCTCCGGAGAGGAGACAATACCGATAACTCAAACCCTAGCCCAGAGCTAAACGAGATGTATGGCAAATCCAGAGATTTAGAATTGGATAGTTTTTATGGAAAATACTTTGTAAACGCTAAAAAGAAGTTCGCAGGACAAAAAGTCAAGTTTTTAATATTCTCTGGAGGTTCTCGACAGTCTGGTAACGATAATGAGAGTGATATAGACTGGTGTAAGAGGAACTTTACTGGCGATGAGTTCTTGTTTGCTGAAGGTGGCGACAGTATGACCGATTTTTGCTCTATAATGTCTTGTGACCACAATATCCTGAGCCATATCAGCAGTTTTGGATGGTGGGCAGCATTTTTGAACCAAAATAAGGATAAAAAGGTCGTTGCACCCCTCAGATATCACCCAGATATGCCCTATCACACCTACAGAGAGGGTTTTTACCCTGAAAATTGGATCATAGTATGAAAAATTATTGGAAAAATAAGAACATTTTAATCACCGGAGCAGCCGGTTTTATCGGCTCAAACCTAGCAAAAGACCTAGTTTCAGAGGGAGCCAGCCTATTTTTGGTTGATAATTTGGAGCGAGGTAAGATGGAATACATCACAGACATCTTCAGCAAGGTATATTTCCTCAATGGAGACCTCCGAGATGAAGATTTTTGCGAGAAAATCTGTAAAAACAAGGATATTGTTATTCATCTTGCCTCAAAAGTGGGTGGAATTGGATATTATACAAGCAAACCTTACGAGGTTATGAATGATAACATAAAAATTGACTCAAACATGTTGAATGCTGTAATCAAAAATGGTATTGACAGGTATTTTTATGCCAGTAGTGCCCACATTTATCCTATTGAACTACAGGGAGAGCCAGAATCTCCTGCAATTTTTGAAGATCAGGACTATCCTGCAAACCCAGAGCTATCTTATGGATGGGCCAAGCTCATTGCTGAGAAACAAATTCAATATGCTTGCGAAGAAAACCCAAATCTCAACGTGGCGATGGCTCGATATATCGGAATTTATGGTGAAAATCAAGAGTTTGCTCTTGAGACAGGCTCGGTTATTCCTGTTTTTTGCCATCGTGCCATCAAGCATCCCGAGATTCCTTTCAGTATTTGGGGAACAGGGCAAGAAACTCGGTCATACTGCTTCATCGACGACGCAATTGAGTGTACAAAGCTTATGATTCAGAAGATGGACGAGAAGCAGGTGGTAGGGCCACTCAATGTCGGTCAACAGACTCGCATAAAAATTGAAGATATCGCTAAGAAAGTGATTAAAATATCTGAAAAAGATGTTAAAATAGAATTTGACGAAACAAAAGATACTTTGATATGGGGACAGATGTGCGATTGCACCAAGGCATTCACTGAGCTTGGCTGGAAAGCGCAAACAACCCTGGACGAAGGGTTAAAAAGAGTTTATACAGATATACAAAGGAGACTAAAGTGAAAATTCTAATTACAGGCGGCGCAGGTTACATTGGCAGCGAACTTATTGATTATCTTATTGATGATCACGAAGTTTATGTAGTAGATAACCTTATGTATGATGAGACATCTCTACTTCGGTATGTTCACCATGACAATTTTCATTTTGAGCGGGCTGATATTCGAGACTTAAGGGTCATGAAAAAATATATGGATACATGTGACATCATTATTCCACTCGCAGCCCTAGTAGGTTTTCCTCTCTGCGAACGTCTCCCCCGAGATGCTACTGAAATTAACTATGAAGCTAACAAATGGATTGCTGATGTTAAGTCAAAAGACCAGAGAGTAATCTATCCTTGTACAAACTCTGGCTATGGAACCAGCGTCAACGGAAAAATTATTACAGAGGAGGACCCTCTTAATCCAATTACACTTTATGGAAAGACGAAGGTCGAAGCAGAAGAGGTATATCGCAATACAGATAATTGTGCCACTTTTAGACTTGCCACTGTTTATGGGCCATCCTCAAGAATGAGGACAGACCTATTGGTTAATAATTTTGTCTTAAAAGCTATCAAAGATCGTGTTATAGTTTTATATGAGTGTGAGTTCATGAGAAATTATGTACACATTCACGATGTATGTAGAGCATTCTTGATGTCTCTAAATCGATGGGACCTTTTCAACAATGATACTTTCAATCTGGGGAACGATTCAATTAATATGAATAAGTTGCAGTTAGCACAGAAGATTAAAAATCACATGCCTCTTGAAATTATCAAAGCAGAGTTCACATCTGATCCTGATAAGAGAGATTACATCGTAAGCAGTGAAAAATTATATAACACGGGGTTTGAGTGTTCTTATGACCTGGATGATGGGATAAAACAACTCGTCAAAGCTTATAAGGTTATTGATTCCCCATGGTACGCAAACTATTAAGGAAAACAAATGTCATTCTGGAAAGATAAAAAAGTTTTGGTAACTGGCGGCAACGGATTCGTTGGCACCCATGTAGTAAATCTCTTGCGAACGCATGATTGTAAGGAGGTTATTGTTCCTGGGCGTCACGATTATGATCTGACCGTCGAGCGAGAAGTGGAGGCAATGTTTGAGGCTACAAAGCCAGACGTTGTTATTCATCTTGCAGGAAAGGTAGGCGGCATCGCCGCCAATAAAGCTTCCCCTGGAACTTTCTTTTACGACAACATTATGATGGGCACCCTGGTGTTAGAATATGCCCGACGCAACAACGTCCAAAAGACCGTTGCTCTCGCAGCAGGTTGCGGCTATCCCCTCAACTTAGACGTCCCATATAGTGAAGAAGACTTTTGGGACGGACTCCCACAAGTAGAATCTATGGGGTATTCTATGGGCAAGAAGATGTTGATAATCCAGTCTTGGACATACCGCACGCAGTATGACTTCAACTCAGCTATTCTATTGCCTGCAAACCTTTATGGTCCGAATGATAACTTTCACTTGGAGAATAGCCATGTTGTCCCCGCTCTGATTCGCAAGTTCTTATCTGCCAAAGAAAACAACTTAGAGTCTGTGGAGATTTGGGGAACTGGGAATGCCACTAGAGAGTTCCTCTATGTGGAGGACACGGCCCAAGCAATTTTGGATGTTGCGGAGAAGTTTGACCAAACTGGACCTTTGAATCTGGGGACCGGCGTTGAGACTTCCATCCGAGAGTTGGTAGAAACAATTTCAGAACTTGTAGATTATAAAGGAGAGATTGTTTGGAACACAGATCGTCCCGATGGTCAACCACGAAGATTTTATTCGATGGATCGGTTTGAAGAGAGTATGGGATATGTTCCCAGCACCACTTTGCGTGAGGGGTTAAAAAAGACAATTGATTGGTATCTCAATTCTGATGACGAAAGGAGACTTTAATGAAAGTAGCCAGAGATTCGTCCGGAGAGTATTCGGATTGCGGATATCGTTATTTGGATTTTGAGAAGTTTGATGACGGAAGTCAAGAGGAAGTATTATTTTATGGATACGCCTCTGGTAGAAACAAGCAACTCATTGATGAGCACAAAGACTTTAAACGTAAAATATTCTATCAGGGAGAACAGCCTTGTGGCTTTTACTCTCAGAACACTGTCGAGCGACAACAAAGCTTTGACCTTGGAAATGATTTCGATGAGGTCTATTCTACATGCCCTTATAGTGCAAAGTGGATGAATTTGATTCATGGGTATGATAAATATCGCCCTATCATCTTTCCACATAATATGAACTGGGCAGTTGGCGATGAAGAGCATGATAGATTTATTGATGTTATGTATTGGGGAAACCTCCCTAATGCCTCCGTCGATGTTAGGCACATCATTGAAACAATTCCTAAATTCAAATATGCTTTCTTTACCCTGGGTCACGGCCTCACACCCGACCTTCATCAATATGTGAGTGGTGTCAATGTGCCACGTACCGAGATGTGGGGTTATCTTCGTCGATCTAAGATTATGGTGACGTCCAACCTTCTATATATGACAGACCCAGAGGTTGCAGCAACCAAGTCACTAGATCGATGGAAGGAGAATGAGGCTTTTCATCTTATAGATCAGAAGATTATGCCTCAGATTAAAACACGACCCATCGAGGCTATCTTCAATAAAACATTGGTCTTATTGAAAGAAGATCCTTGGAGAATCTTTGATTATTGGTTTAATGAGGGAGAGCATTTCCTTTATTATAAAAACAACGAAGACTTAGAGGACATGATTAGAGAGGTCACCACGAACTGGGATAAGTACAAACATATCCCAGAGAACGCTTATAAAAGAGCGGTCGATCTATACACCACTGAAAAACTTTACCACAATATAAAAAAGGGGCAAGATGAGTTCAAATTCAAACACTAGAAAATATCTTCCAACATTATCCGAGCTTGTAGACAGACTTTCTATCGCTCAGTTGAAAGAGGTCTTTATTACAGAGCATAAGAGCGAATATGCTGAAGAAATTTCTGATATCATTCACGATATTAACTTAATATTTGATCAAAAACAAGTTATAATGGACGGAGACACCATTAGAGCAATTATTGTATTGTCGCAAATGAATTTGCACATCTGGCATAACGAATCCAACTATCGTAAGGGAATCAAAGATGGAAACAACTTGGAGCTTACACACGGATTAAATGGTATTCGCAATACTGCCAAAAATAAAATACAAGAATTGTCCGGTGGTCGAAAAGATTATAAGATTGACTGCCTAGCAGCAGAATTTAAAGACTGGGAAATAAGTTGGAAAAAGGAGAAAAAATGAAAGCACTTATCATAACACATTCAGGGTTTCAAGATCACGAGGTTATATACCCGTATCACAGCTTGAAAGAAAACAATTTTGAAGTGGATATTGTAGCTGATAAACTAGGGAGATTTTACGGTATTTTAGGATGTCACATGGTTGGAGACATTTTAACAACAGATTTTAATGATCCTAAAAATAGAGAAAAGTACTTGGAGTACGACTTATTAGTCATCCCTGGTGGAGTAAAAGCTTTAGAGAAGCTAAGGCTAGAGACTGGCGTAGTTGAGTTCGTTCGTGAATGGAATGCATTGGATAAAACAATATTCTCTTTATGCAATGGTGCTCAATTGTTGATAACAGCAGATGCTATTAGAGGCAAGACAGTTTCTGGATACTATGCCATCGAGGCGGATATCAACAATGCTGGTGCCACATACCACAGAGGCCCTGTTGTAGTCGATAGCAACATAGTATCCTCTCCTCATTACGATTTCATGGGTGAGTGGATGCGAACCGGCTATGAGGTCTTGGCTCAAAGAGAAAAATGAGTTACAAAAACAACATTGTCAATAAGCCATGGGGATATGAATATCTTGTTTATGAAAATGAGAATGTTGGCCTCTGGTATCTACACATAGAAAAAGAGCAGAGAACATCAATGCACTGTCATCCCAAAAAGAATACTGGGTTGGTGTTGCTGAAAGGTAGTGCAAGAACTTCTTTCTTGAACAATAGTGTTAAGATGACTTCCTTGAAAAAGATCATGATTCGACGTGGTCTATTTCACTCTACTATGGGTATTTCAGAAGGCGGCGCTTCTATCTTTGAAATTGAAGCCCCCAAAGACAAGGCAGATTTGGTTCGTCTGGAAGATTCGTATGGGAGAAAGCTGTCTCCATATGAAGGTAAAAATAAAGAAGTCCCAAAAGGAGAAGAGTGTCTTTGGATTACTGATCCTGCCGAGGGGGAAGTAAATAGTTATTCTTTCTGCGACTGCACAATGACGACTGAAAACATCATCAACAAAGAACAACTATATAATCGCAATGATGATGATATTTTTATCTTTTTAAGGGGAGGATTGAGGACCAAAGAAGACGATCAGATAGCCCAACCAGGTGACGTTTTGGATGGCCTGACTCTCGACAAATTATCAAGAGTGTTTGAGATTACCGATAAGGTAGTTTTATTATCTATAGGAGCAAACAATGGGGATTCTTGAAAAGGGAAAGCTTTATGTTTTTGATATCGACAGAACTTTTATCACAACTTACAACTCAGACGGCGAGTTGATTTGGCTTAAGAACATGGAAGGCCCATATGAGCGAGTAAGTGATAATGTTGTGGTGGGTTCTAATGGAACAAAAGCCGTACTTCACGAAGGTGTGGAGAAAGTTTTGAAACACTTACAGGACCAGGGAAAGAACATTGCGTTCCTTTCGGTCGGAGGTCTGCTAGATGTGGATTATTACGATCAACCTTCTGTTAAGATAATGAAACTGTTTGGAATTCATTCTTATTTCAATCACGAGAGACTTCTGCTTTACAAGACAGCCAGAAAAGATACTGTCTTACAACACTTGCCTCCTTCAATCTTTTTTGATGATGACGAGAAGCACCTGGTAGCGACACTAAGACTAGACAACGTAACTGTTGTAGACAGAAAGAGTTTCACGTCCTGGGAGCAGTTATTATGAACAACCAGGCGTTTAGGATGAGGGTGTTCAAAACAGCATCACTTTGTCGGAATTTTGAAGACGCAGTGTTTTATCATCTTAACGAAAAGAATATAAAATTCCCAACTTATATGTCCGCAGGTCAAGAATACATACCAGCGACATTATCACAAATTTATAAGGATTTAGATCCAGCCCTGTTTGCACAGCATCGAGGCCATTCATGGTATCTGGCGTTCGGCGGGGACATGGTGAAGCTTATCGATGAGTTGCTCGGTCGCCCTACTGGATGTGCTTATGGAATGGGCGGCTCCGCATCTATTCACTGTCCAGAGATTAATATGTTTGGTCATGATGGCCTCATGGGTAGTCAAGTTCCAATTTCTGTTGGGTATTGTTATTCTAGCCGGAAACCAACCATTGCGGTGATGGGCGATGCTTCTGCCGAGGAAGACTACGCTCTTGGAGCAATGGGGTGGGCTTCCACAAAGAACCTTCCTATCCTATTTGTAGTCGAGGACAACAACCTTTCTATTCTAACTGAGAAGCGAAAGAGGAGAAACTGGGAGATGCATGACGTTGCCAAAGCTTTTCAAATGAGGGGTTATGATCTTGACGACGACCCGCTTGAGATTTTAAATCATTGTGGTCGTTCAATTGACTCCCCTCGCCTGCTGAACATAAAGACAAATCGGCTTTATTGGCACGCAGGGGCAGGGATAGACGATCCAGATACCTTTGACCGATATAAGCACGAAATGCTCGCACTCGGTGATGAAGCAGCGGAGATTCATGAAACAACTAAAGAAATGGTAAACCAGGTATGGCTAAAACAGTTAGAGACACAATAAAAGAAATTACACGTTCTCACTTGACAGAGAAAAACGGCCTTGCATTTGGACAGTGTCTCACTGCCGTAGGTTGGGTCGGGGGCACTTTGCCCCACCTATATGAAGAAGACGGTATGGTAGAGTTGTCAATGGCTGACGTCGCAGGCGGCGGAATCGTTGTTGGTTCCGCTCTTGCTGGGAGGCGACCAATGTATGTTATCCGATATCAGGGTTTCAATTGGTACAACTGCCCAAGTATTGTAAATTATGCGGCCAAGTCTCAGGAGATATGGAAGACTCCGTGCCCCCTCCTTGTACGAGGAATTGCAATGGAAGGTTCCATCGGCCCAGTGGCAGGCTCCTCTCATCATTCACTCTATTATCGAATGCCGGGGGTCAAGATTGCTAGTCCCATGACGCCAAAAGAATACGAGCAAGTGTATGATTATTTTATGAAAAATGAAGATGTGGTGTATGTATCAGAGCATAGAGGTAGTTACTTGAATACAGAAGAAATGCCCGATACCCTCCATTCTGATTCTGATATTGTATTGTTTCCTATTTCCATCACACGCTTTGAAGCAGTGAAGGCAAGTAAGATCTTGTTAGAAAAAGGAATAAAAGCAAGCGTCGCCCACATCAGGTGGATTAAGCCGTTTCACATAGAGGAAGATTGGAAGACAACCCTAGCAAGCTCTAAATACGGTGGGATGGTTCTGGATGATGATTATGTTGACGGAGTAGCAAAGAGTATTGCTCACGACATCACAATGGAAACCGGAAGACCAGTTTATACAATGGGTTTAGAGAATAAGTCAGCAGGTTTTGCCAAAGGAGTAGATAACCTACCTCCCACTGCTGAACAAATAGTACAAAGAGTTATAAAAATTAAAGGAGAGTTAGAATGAGTTTAGAGAAAAGAATAAGAGGATTTGATCATCTTGGAAGTCGATTCTCACATGAAAGATTGGACAGGGTGTTGATAGGATATAAAATTCCGGATGAACTGTTTAAAAGATTTCAAACAGCAGCAGCTACCTATATCTCTCGTTGTCTACCAGGAGAACAATATACATTGTCTGATGAAGATTTGATGCAGAGGCTGGAAAAACACTATAGTGAGATTCAAAACATCACACCTAATGGGATGATGGTTCCTAAGAGGCATCTTAATGTAGAATATAACCTGTTGGTTAAGTCCTTTGCTGATATTATTGCTTCTTGTAATATCAACGATTTGGTCTCCAGTTGGCACGTTCCTTTAAACCTTAGAGTCAAGTTGGGCCAAGCAGACGACGCCAACCTGCTTCGACACCACCCCACCGAACACATCCATTCAGATAGTTGGGCAGGAGAGTCGAGCGAGAGCGTCACCACTCATATTCCTATTTTTGGCGATGTTGAAAGAAATCATTTGACTTTCTTCTCCCCTCCTGATGATTTTCAAGAGGAGTGGCTGGGAGCACTTCCTTCATATAGAGACGGAGGTCATATTGCAGAAAGATACAATCACTTAGACGTGATACCTCAAAAGGGATATCTTTATTTTCATGACTTCTCTGGCCTGCACTCTTCTCACCGTTTTCCTAATGCGGGCGCAAGAGTTACGCTTGATACAACTTTCGTACTAAACCGACCAGAGCCAATTTTAGGTACTGAGCACCCTTGGAGAGAAAATGAGAGAGCAACCAACGAAACACTTTCATCTCTCGGAGACCAAAAGCTTTTTTATTTTCCAGATACCAATGAGGAGTTTGTAGACAGCGAAGGCGGTTTCAAACACCCAACCAATCTTCATATTCTTGATTTGGAAACAAAAAATGGCTAAAAGGTTAGATATATTATTTATTCACCCGAATGCTTCCAAAAAAATCTATCAAGATTTGAGCAAGAATCATTCAGCCATCGAGCCTCCTATTTGGGCAGCAATGCTTGCGAACCACTGTCGTATTAATGGTTTCGGAAGTCAAATTCTCGACTGTGAGGCAGAGAGAATAAATTATATGGAGGCAGCACAGACTATCAAGGATATAAATCCCAGAGTCGCTTGTTTCGTTGTCTATGGGCAACAACCTAGTGCATCAACTCAGAACATGGCCGGGGCTGTTGCTCTAGTTGACGAGTTGAAAAAGCTTGCCCCTAACCTTGTAACTCTTTTTGTTGGAGGTCATATCTCTGCTCTCCCAAAAGAAACTCTACGTCAAGAGGAGAGTATTGATATGATATGTCAAAATGAAGGCGTGTACACTATCAGTAGCCTTCTTTCGCTTTCAGACTTGACCGATGAGACAGAACTTAGAAAGGTAAAGGGACTAGGATATAGGGTAGATGGAGAACCAGTCCTGAATGAGTCTTCCCCTGTTGTTTCAAGGGGTGACCTGGAGACAGATTTACCAGGAATGGCTTGGGATCTGTTGCCAGATATTAAAAAGTATAGAACTGCTGGGTGGCACTCCTGGTCAAACAATTCAGACAAGGAACCATTCGCAGCACTTTACACGAGCTTGGGTTGTCCCTATAAGTGTTCCTTTTGTATGATCAATATCATCAATAGAACTAATCCTGCCCCGCACATTGCAAGCTCAGACAGTAATCTGTTCCGTTGGTGGAGGCCAGAGTTTATTATCAAACAATTTGACCAGATAGCAGCAATGGGAGTCAAGAATGTTAAGATAGCAGACGAACTGTTTGTTTTGAACCCACAACACTTTTTGAAGATTTGTGAATTGCTTATTGAAAGAGATTATGGTTTCAACATCTGGGCTTATTCTCGTATCGACACTTGTAAGCCAAAATACCTTGAAACTTTGAAAAAGGCAGGCGTAAATTGGCTTGGCCTTGGAATTGAAAATCCAAATCAAACTTTGAGAAAAGAAATTCATAAAGATGGCTTTAAAGAAGTGGGAATACTTGATATAATACAGGAAGTAAGAAATGCTGGCATCAACGTTGGCGGGAATTATATTTTCGGATTACCTATGGATACGGAGGAATCTTTGCAGGAAACATTAGACTTTGCGCTAGAGAACAAGACTGAAATGGTCAATATGTACTGCGCCATGGCCTACCCTGGAAGCCCTCTCCATTTGTCTGCAAAGCAGAATAATCTGGAACTCCCATCGACATATTCAGGATACAGTCAGCATTCTTATGATACGTTGAACTTGTCTAACGACAATCTAACATCTGAACAGATTTTAAGATTTAGGGACAAGGCTTGGATGACTTACCATACGGACCCATCGTATCTTGAGCTTCTCAAAGACAAGTTTGGAGCAAAAGCAAGTCAGAATGTCGAGAACTCTACTAAGATTAAGTTAAAAAGAAAATTACTTGGAGATTAATGTGACAACTTTTAAAAAATTTAGAGCACAAAACATAACATACCCTCTCGCAATGGAGACTATCAGTAACGATGATATCGATGCTCTCTGTGAGTGGTTGAAATCCTACCCTAAATTAACTAAGGGTGATTTGACCTTGGAATATGAAAAGCAGTGGGCAGAGTACATTGGTACTAAATACGCAGTGTATTGTAATTCAGGTTCGTCTGCCAACCTACTGATGATTTATGCAGCACATGTTTCAGGAATGATGAAGAATAATAAGATTGCTGTTCCATCTGTAGGGTGGGTAACAACAATCGCACCAGCTATTCAGTTTGGATTAGAGCCTATTATGCTGGGAGCGGACAAAGAGACCTTCGGAATGGACTTAGACCAACTAGAGGAGTTGTGCAAGACAGATCCTCCAGGTGCGGTTATTTACGTTCAGGTTTTGGGAGTCCCTCACTACAAGGAAAGATTGATGGCCTTGAAAGAAGAATATGGATTTGTTCTCCTTGAGGACTCTTGTGCTGCTCTCGGAGCAGAATATTCAGATGGAACCATGGTTGGGCAGATTGGAGATATGTCAAGCTTTTCTTTCTACTTTGGTCATCAACTATCATCTATTGAAGGTGGCATGGTAAACACTGATAATAAAGAACTCTACGACTTGATGATGATGCTCCGTAGTCACGGTTGGGGAAAAGACCTTGATACTGAGACCTATGATGGACTGATTGAAAAGCACGGAGTTGACGACTTCCACAAGCCCTTTACCTTTTTCGTCCCAGGATTCAATTTCAGATCAACTGATTTGCAAGCCTTCTTAGGTTTGAAGCAAATGGAAAAGGCAAAGTGGGTAGCTCAAAGAAGGTACGAAAACCATCTTCGCTACGCCAGAAACCTAGAGGGATATGTTCAATATCAGAACTGGAGAGGGCATAAGCCTGTTTCAATTTCTTTCGGAGCCCTTGCAAACAGCACTGAGCATCGACAGGAGATAATCAATAGACTTGTGGAAAAGAAGATTGAAACTAGAATCTTCAGCGCAGGCAACTTAGGTCGCCACCCATTCTGGGTTGAGAGATACGGACAGTTTGATGATGAGGTGAGTAATAAAATTCACGAACAGGGATTTTTTGTACCAAACTACCCTGAATTGACAAACGAGGATATCGACTTTATCTGCAAGGTTATTAAAGGTGAGTAATGAAGGTTCTTGTTCTAGGAGACAGTTGTCAAGATGTTTTTGTCTATGGTGAGTGTAATCGTTTAGCTCCCGCAGCCCCAGTTCCAGTATTTGTTGAACAGTACCGGAAAACCAACCGAGGCATGGCAGGAAATGTTTGGGAAAATCTAAAAGCATTTGGAGCGGACTGTGATTTCTTTGCCAATCAAGCAGAGATCACCAAGACTCGCTACGTGGAGACAAAGACTAATCATATGATAGTCAGGGTTGATTCTAGTGAAGATAGGATTGATCGTATTGATACGCAACGTTTACAGAAATCTGACTTAGAACAATATGACGCCGTCGTTATATCTGATTACAACAAAGGATTCCTCTTAGAAGAGGATATTGACTTTATTGCCAAAAATCATAATTTAGTCTTTTTAGATACAAAGAAGATTATTGATGACTGGGCCGCTGAAGTAAACTATATAAAGATCAATGAGATAGAATATGAGAAAACGCAGCATTCTCTCGCAGATAAGGGCTGGATTTACGACAAGCTAATAGTTACCAAAGGATCAGAAGGGTGCTACTATAAAGACAAGAATTTCCCAGTGAAAAAAGTAGACATTAAAGACCTCACAGGGGCTGGTGACACATTTCTTTCTGGTTTAGTTTTCAAATATGTAAAGACAAGGGATATTGAAAAGTCTATTGTTTTTGCAAATAACTGTGCCACTCACGTGGTTCAACTAAAAGGAGTTAATACAATCAATGCGCTTTAAAGAATATTATCAATACTATCTTACACTTCACCAAAACAAATGGTGTAGAAGATTACATGTACTAGGACAACTAACAACACTGTTGTTTTTGTATCTTGTCATCGCCAGCAAGTCATGGCTCTTGCTTCCATTGGCCCCCTTCGTGGTCTATCCCTTCGCCTGGACGGGTCATTTATATTTTGAGAAAAACAAACCCGCAGCGTGGAAGCGGCCCATCATTGCCAAAGCATGTGACTGGGTTATGTTAAAAGATATCATAATTGGACGAGTGAAGTGGTAAAAAAAGTTTGGACTAATGGATGCTTTGATATCCTTCACCGAGGACATCTTGAGATGTTTCAGTACGCCAAGTCTTTGGGAGACTATCTGGTTGTCGGAATAGACACCGATGAAAAGGTCAAGAGGGACAAAGGACCCGAAAGACCCTACAATTGTCTCAGTGATCGAAAGTTTATATTAGAATCAATTAAATTTATTGACGAGGTAGTCGTCTTTGATTCTTCACAGGGATTAGAAAACTTAATAAAGTCTAACCAACCTGATATAATGGTAATTGGTTCAGACTGGAAAGGAAAGAAAGTTGTAGGACAACAACACGCAAAGGAGTTAGTGTTTTTTGATAGAATAGGAAGCTATTCCACAACAAACATTTTAGAAAATAAAAAATGACATACGTAATAGACATAGATGGAACAATTTGCGAAAGTGTCTCCGATCTCAATGGAGACTACCGCAATATGAAACCATTACACACTAGAATTGAAAAGATAAACGAGCTTTACGATTACGGACACAAGATTGTGTATTTTACTGCTAGAGGGATGGGAAGGCACAACAACAACCAAGCACGAGCCATTCAAGACTTCTACAGCATCACCGAGAATCAATTGAAAGACTGGGGGGCAAAATACCATCAGCTTATGCTGGGCAAGCCCGCTGGCGATGTTTATATCGACGACAAAGGAGTGAAAGACATTGACTTCTTTAAATAAAACACCAGAAATGAAGTTTGTGAAGAAGGGATGGGGCCATGAACTGTGGATTGTCAACAAGCCAGAGTATTGCGGCAAGTTGCTGTTTTTTGAGAAAGGAAAGCGATGCTCTTGGCATCATCACAAAATTAAGGACGAAGTCTTCTATCTTCAGTCTGGAAAGATGCTGGTAAAGTATTCAGACCAAGACGATATTGAACAAGCAGAAGAACTAATCCTAGAAGCAGGGCAAAACTTCTACATCTACATTGGCCTTAGACATCAGATGATTGCCCTTGAGGATTGCGAGTTGTTTGAGTTTTCAACAGAACATTATGATAGCGACTCTTATCGAATCGTAAAGGGAGATTAGATGAAACTGGTAACGATTACAGGGTGTTTGGGCCTCATTGGCTCCTACGTAACCAAGCGATGCTTACAGAAGGGCTGGAGGGTATACGGAATCGATAGCTGCACTTACGCAGCCAATAAGAGCTTTCTCAAAGGATTCCAGCAATACGAGAACTTTACGTTCATCGAAGAGGACATCGCTACGCTGGACTACCTACCAGACTGCGATTACGTAATCAACATTGCAGCCGAGTCTCACGTTGGAAACAGCATTATCGATAGCACGGACTTCATCAACACCAACATCATCGGTGTGAGAAATCTGCTTGACCTTATCCGACGCAAGCCAGACAACGTAGACGACCGTCCGGTCTTCTTCCATTTCAGCACCGACGAGGTCTACGGAGACATTGACGAGGGAGATCACTTTGAGACAGACCTTCTCAAGCCAAGCAACCCGTACTCAGCATCTAAAGCCTCCGCAGACATGCTTATCCTTGCCTGGGCACGAACCTACAACCTGGATTACCTAATCCTTCGCCCAACAAACAATTACGGCATCGGCCAATACCCAGAGAAGCTTATACCCATTTCTGTTAAACACCTACGCAGAGGAAAGAAGATTAGACTTCACAACAAGGGAGAACCTGTCAGAAACTGGCTACACTCCCACGACACCGCTGAAGCAGTCATAACAATCATTGAATCTGGTAAGAGAAACGAAATCTTCAATGTTTCTGGTGACTTCGAGCAAGAAAATTGGAAAACAGTTAAAAAGATCATCGAATTGTATTATAATGGTACTGAAGTCAATTGGGAAGATTATGTAGACCTTTCCCACGTTCGACAAGGACAGGATGTCCGCTACGCCCTCAACGACGATAAGTTGAGAGCACTTGGCTGGGAGCCTGAAATGGACTTCAACGATGAGATTGCTAGAATTGTAGAATACTACAAAAAAAACTTTAAATGGTAAAAGGAGATTAACCAAATGAGTAACGATGTAAACCTGGATAAACTACAACTATCCGACCAAGCAATGGGAGCCTTAATGATGGCCCTTCAAAAATCACTATTAGAGCAAAGTGATATCACACCAGTTCTAAAAGGATTCAAATTCGTCAGTAATGCTGGAGAGCTTGTGGTCCTCAACCCACCACTTGTCAAGTTTGGCGTCGAGGCCATGGCCGTAGACGGAGAGAACGACGAACCAATTATGCCTACTGAGTAAGATGCCGAAGTATTCTTACAGGTGTAACGGCTGTTCACACTCTTTCGATGTGAGACACTCTATCAAGGAACTTCTTACTGATTGCCCCGAATGCGACCAGAAAGAAGCCTTGAAGAGGGTTCCTTCTACCCCTTTTCGATCAACAACAACTAAAAAGACCCAACGTGGAAAAGTTGGCGAGGTTACAAAAAAGTTTATTGAGGATGCAAGAGAAGAGCTTAAGAAAGAAAAGAAGCAGCTACAAAAAGAAGAGTATAAACCCCAATGACTTTGTTAATAATAACATGCCTTATTTCAGTTCCTTTGAACGTTCTTTTGATTTGGTATATCAGAAAACTGCTCCAAAAGCTTCTTTTCGTCTCGGACAACATGTCTGATTTGTTAAGCACGCTTTCAAGCTTTTCAAACCATTTAGAACAGTTACATGAAATGGAAATGTATTATGGAGATGAAACTTTAGCACACTTGATCCGTCACTCAAAGACGGTCGTAAAGTATGTTGAAGAGTATAAGTCAATCTATGCTCTCTTAGAAGACGAAGACACAAAGGAGTCAGATTTTGCCGAGGAAGCGTAAGAAAGGAAGACATTATTTTACAAAAGACCATGAAAATGCGATTGTTCAGTATGTTTGCACAAATGATATTAAAGAGAGAACAGAGTTATATGTCACCCTAATCCAGCCAGCGTTTAGTGAATTGGTCGATAAGATTGTTTATACTTATAAATTTTCTAATCTTCCAAACATTGATTTATTGAGGGAAGAATGTAAAATTTGGCTCACAACCATTTTAGAGAAGTACGACCCCGATAAAGGCTCCAAAGCCTTTTCATATTTCAGTGTTATCACGAAGAACTGGTTCATTCACAAAGTCAAAAAGAACAACCAGAGACATAGACGAGAGATTCAGATGGCCGATCTGTCCAAGAACATGGAACAGCGCCATATGTCATCCTCTGAGAACTACGACGTCATTCGAGAACGAAAAGAGTTCTGGATTCACCTATGGAAGGAGATTCTTTCCTGGGAGGCTATGGCTCTCAAAGAGAATGAAAAGAAAGTATTAGACGCAGTTAAAATCTTATTGGAGAATTCAGAGAACATAGAAATCTTCAACAAGAAAGCAGTCTATCTTTATCTCAGAGAGATTACCGGCTTGAACACCAAGCAAGTCGTCAATTGTTTGAACAAAATGAGAATTCGTTATAGAGGCTTCAAGGACGACTGGAACCGAGGAAAAATCTAAATCATTTCTAATTACCTGTATGAAAGATATAGACAAATACCTCGCAGAAGCAATTGAGAACATTAGAAATGATAGAGATACCACACAATCCCTCTTAGAGGACGTGATGAAGTATCTCGCTAGGGATGATTCCCACCACGAGAAGGTTGGCCAAGTAGCGGCGAAATACGTAGAAACGCTCCAACGCTCCAACGAACAACTTGTAAAAGTAGCCGCACTTCTACAAAAGAAAGAGAATAAAGCCGCAGGACTAACTGCGTCAGACAAGAACGAACTCTTTGATATTATCAAAGGCGGCGTAGGGGAGTGAGCTAAGTGCCATCAGGTTTTCAAAAATCACCCCAATTAGGAAGATATATTGATCCAAATTATACTTCGATGGAAAGCCTCGTCAACGACGCTGCCCTCGCCAATATGGAAACAGACATTCTCTCTAATACAGGGCAGTTTAGAGCAAGGGTGTTGTATGCGTGGGAAGAAGAGGTTGAGGGAGACAGTGATTCATTTTGGGCAAACATCACCCGAGAGGCAACAAAAAAGATTGTAAAAGTAAAAGCAAGAATTTTAATTGATGAAAGCCCAGTCCACCACTTCACACTTCCAGAGCCAAGAGTATTGCCGCTTCCAAATACCGAAGACCCAAACAACACCAGAGGCGTTGATTGGCCCGCTATCAACCAACACCCAACATACGTAGCAAAACATCTTGGCTTGCCTCTTCCAAACCCAGGCGATATCATTTATGTAGGATATTCTAGCACGGGTAACGGAGGTCCCGATGGCGTCGGGACAGATCCAATCTATGTTTCCCCAGTAGAGAGCCAAGGCGTTGCAAACTTAGGGGAGATGATGGGTGGAGAAGGAGGAAGTCCTTTCGTTGCGTTTAATGGTGCCACAACCGCCTTCCTCGGCGCTCTAGGCGGGCCAGCCTTTGATCCTTCTAAAGGTACCATAGTTGAGACAGTCAAGGCAGAACCTTATAAGGAGAATAGGGTTAGACTCTTTAGTTTTGGAAAAATGCAACCTAATAGCCCACTGCTTGTTGATGTCCCGGTCGCTTATGAGTCACGACGAGGAACGATGAAGGGCAAACTTCACGTATTAGCCGCAGCCCGCTTCAATGCGATGAACGAGGCTTTCATGAGAGAGACGAAGACGAAGCGTGGATTCAAAGTTTTATCGGGCACACGACCACAGTGGCCATTTCCAGGTGCAACTATCCAAGACTACTACAAGGCAATCATCAAGAAGTATAGAAGCGACTACCCAGGAAAGCCAGATAGTTATGTTTTTGCAAAAGGGAGTGCCCTCAAGGCATACAACTCTCCTCATCAAACTGGATTAGCTATGGATTTGTATTATGTAGAGGGGAAAAGGAAAATGACGGCATCAAGCTCAACCAGGGCTCAACAAGCAGAAATGAAGGCTTTCAAGTGGCTTAAGGGCAACGCCCATCGTTTTGGAATGTCCCCACTGAAAAGCCCCTTCGAACCGTGGCACTGGGAAGTTCTAATCCCACGAGCTAGTTGGGCCACGGGTGAAGAGTTTACGAAAGATTATTATGTCAGGGTAGTAGAAACAAGTATCACTCCTTATCCTGAAGACGTCATCGATAACAAAAAAAGGAAACACACCGTTCAGGGAAAGAAGCTGGCAACCAACAATAAAGTCTTCGCATACGTAGGGTTCGCATAATGGGCGGCAGTAATCAAAATAAAAATATAAAGCAAGACGACACAACAACACGAGTCCTGAACAACTCAGACCAAGCTGCCGTAAAGACTCAGGGAGTTTTCAACTCTCCAATTGTTGAGGCAAACCCGAAATATATCGAAGCACCCGGTGATGTTGTACACGCCAACAAACACAACGCTTGGATTGTTTTAGGAAGAGACAGAAATGCAACATTGGCGAGTGGCAAGGGCGGAAGAGGCGATTCTCAAACTGGCGCAATTGATCTCGTGGTTGGTCGAATGGCTTCTAATCCAGATAGCGAGAAATATGTAGATCCTAATTTCCAGGTGGATTCTGCCCGAGTGTACATAAGTCAGAAAGCTGACATTGATAAATACTTAAATCTGTCTGACGGAACGGTAGGAAATTCAAAAGATAAATCAGCCATCGGAATAAAAGCCGATGCAGTAAGGATCGTGGGAAGAGAAGGTGTCAAGATTGTCACAACCACCGATAAATTCAACTCTCAGGAAGGAGAATTGGTCAGCTATGCGCCAATCAATTTGATAGCCGGAAATAATGACAGTGGCTTACAACCCCTCGTAAAAGGTGAAAATCTTATAAAAGCCCTCTCAGAAATATACAGCAGGATAGATGAGTTGGCCACCGCAGTCAGCGAAATACAAGAAGCTCAGCAAGACTATAACACAACTTTGGCAAATCATAGCCACAGAGTTGTCACTGGTTGGTCTGCCGGGACGGCATTCCCAAGCACATCGCTCGCAATAGATTTAGCCTCCTACTCCGCCTCCACCGCCATCACGGCAATTGATTTGAGTTTAATTAGTACTAATATTGGAATAAATAAAGCAAAAGCAATAGAAGTTAGAGATCCAAAAACATATATAAACAGTCAGTGGAATAGCACAAATTAGGAACACACAATGGCAACAGATTGGACAAAAAAAGAACTCAACAGACCTTTTAGAGAGGGTGAAGGCAGCTATGCCGTTGTAGTTCCTTCAAACAATGTAAAAAATGCCCTAGATAAAGGCGCAGCCGTAATTGGATTTCATTATGGTCGCAGAATATCCGATAATGTTACAGAGTTAACTAACAAGCAAATCCAAGAGCTTTTAAATGACAAAACGGGTTTTGAACTGGAGGTTGATGGTGACATCGGCCCAAAGACCAAAGAAGCCATTAAAGTATTTCAGAAGAACAATGGCCTAACAGTGGATGGGGTCGCAGGACGAATGACCAATGCAGCCCTCCAAGGTATATTCATAACCGGCCCTCACATTTCTAAGCGCCCTGGTAATAACACACGCACTTATTTTGTCAGAGTAGTCTCATCTGATTTTGAAAAGCTTCCTTCCGTAGACACGCCAACTCAACGCAACCTTACTAACGGAACTTTTGAGGGAAAACTCGGAGTAGCCACTCAGGGTGCTTTTGAACCTGAAAATATTGTTACATGGAAAAATGCCTCGCAGGTTATTCAAGACTTGAAAAAGGCAGCATATAATCTTGAATTACTACAAGAAAAGATTGAAGAATCAGACTATGATTATGTTGGTGGAGAAGGATATGGAATACTGAATTTAAAGAAAATAGGGGATAGGCTATTAGATCTTGGAGATTTGTTAGAAGAGTTTTTTAAGAATAATAAAACTGGAAATGACCCAATAACGATGCAGTTCTGGGTGGGCAGTTGGTTTACTGGATTCTTGCGAATGTACAGCGGCCCTGCGAAGAAGGACTTACCTGAAGGTCAATTCCCAAAGTGGCTTTGGATTGGGTTCGATTCAAATTTGGGAACAAACGAGAATATAGAAGGACTGGGGTTTATAAACACGCCGCTGTTCAAAGACCCAAGAATCACAACACTCCTGATAAATATTCAAAAATTCAATGCCGAACCCGGTATGACTCCACCTCCAGGCGACCCAACTTGTTACCGAGGAACAGTAGATATAGAAGCGGCAGCAGATGAAGCAAAGTCTAGCTTAACGCTGCAAGATTTGATTGATAAATATATCTTTTCCACACCAAGCTTAGACCCAACTCGGGCTATAGAAGAAGCCTTGCAAACCGCAGAAGGATCCGAAAAACTGGCAAAGAAGCTGGCAAACAAACCCCCATTCCCAAAAACTGCGGAGGAGATAGCCCAAGAAAAGACTTTTTTTGGAAACCCAACTCTTAAAGAAGTTCTGAGAAACAAAAATAAAAAATCTTCAAGTTACGCTGGCGACGCAGTATTCCAAGCATTACCTAAAGACCCAAGTAGAATCAGAAGCGTAGACGACGCTTACGCTTACGTTCTCAATCGAATAGGACTACCCCAATTAGCAGCAGAGGTTCTAAGGTGCTTGAGGTTAGACATATCAGTAGAAGACGTCCTCGACGCAACTTGCAACTCTATGCTTCAAGCAATCGGTCAAAACCCGAGCCAAATAGAAAAAGCTTTTCAGATAATGGAAAGAGAAATTGATCTTTTCGGGATTGAAGGGTTAGAAATAAAGGGACAAGTCTTAATCGAAGAATTAAAACAGACAATGTTTGAACTCTCTTCCCAGGGCGTAAAAGATCCATTTTACCAAACCCTTATAGAAAGAGAGATATTTAGCTCTCCAAGTGGAAAGAGATTCTTGTGTGAGGTTATTGTTGGGTCTCTATATCAAGTCGGAAAGGCAATAAAAAACTTTGGAGAAGTAGAACTATCTTCTCCATATGATCCACCAGAGACCCCACAGACTCCAGTAATTGAAAATTGCCCTTTATCTTTTGAACTACCAGATACAATCGCTCCATTACTTTCAAAGGGCAAGAAATCTTTAGCGCAAAAATTTGAAGAACAGCTTCTGCAAATCCTTGATGCTGTGATTGTATACCCGCTACGTGAAGGGTTGGCGGCTCTGACCGACGCATGTCAACCACAAGACGTCGGAGTCGAGCTACCACCAGACATTGTAAATGACAATCTTACGAACTTTGTAGGCCCTGATGCCAACGCAGAGGACCTTTTGATGGCCACAGCGGCCTTGTTAAGCCCTTACGAGCTTTGTTCTCTACTAGAGGGTGAGCCATCAGGGGAAGTTCTCTTTGAAGTTCAAGCACTTATAAAAAGAGACTTCCAAGCCCTGGCCGAAAAGCTAGACAATTTTGCCAAGATAGAAGCTTTTTTTGAAACAGTTGGTAGGATAATCAATATTGACTTCTGTGATGAATTAGCAGTACAAGGGCCAACACCAGTGCCAGGAGGCGTGTGTTTCGAAGGACCTGCCCCACGAGAGTTGGCCTTAGCAGATGCCCTCGCCAACAAAGGTCTGAATGAGGCAGAGATTGCTCAACAATTAGAGTTGAACCGACAGATCAAAAAAGATATTATTGGTGATTTAGCAAGGAGCATTCTCGACCCAGAAGTAAAGTTTAATTTTGATATCAATTCGCAATTAGGACAAGACTCCTCACTGTTGGACAAAATTTCTAACGGGGTCGGTGGTGTGTTCAATGGAGTAGAGACATCATTCACAGTAGACTCTTCTACCTTCGTTCCCTCGGTAGCAAATGTTTTTGATAAGTATAATCCCATAGAACCAGGCGAACCTGTATCTGGGGAGATAATGTTGAAGGATCTTTTAGTAAGCGGAGAGAATTTTACACATTTAGACCCAGCAACGAAGCATAGATTTATTATTCCGCAACAAGGGTTGCAATTTACAGAGGCCGTCCAAGACGCCGCCCCAGCATCTCAGGAGTTGGGTGGAATTTCAAACACTTTTGTATTGAAAAGAGGCGATAATGGAGAATATTTATTTGCCATTTATAATAATGAATCTGGCACCACAGAGTTCTTTACAAGCTTCTCTGATGACAGCTTTGAAATACCAAACAAATATAAAATACCAGCTAACCTACAATTCAACGACATTCCAGAGGACATCCAAGTATTAGGAAAACTCTTCAGTGATAGAATCCAAGGAGATTTGAAGGTATCAGAAATAATAGACACAAGTATAGGGTTACAAGGACAACAAATAAATTCACTAATCAACAGCCCTACAATTTCATACCTACTGTTCGATGAGAACTCGCCTTCCATCGCAGAGATGATATACGATGAAACAATGCTGGACTTAATTAAGGAACCACTCGGAGAAACATCCGAATCAGAGCTTTTAGAAATTGCAACATTTGAAGATGTAGACGCCGTCCAAAGTCCAAGTATTTACGATCTAACGGAAATCAAGAGAGAATCAGCAAAAGTATTTGTTGAGAATCTCGGTAAAGAAGATTTGAGAGGCGAGGGTGAGTTCAAGGCGTTTGACTCCACCATGTTTGAATCTACCACACAAGCGATGGTAAAGTTATATATCGCAGAGAATATGATGAAAGCAATGTTCGCATTGTCTAAATTTAGAGTAGACGAGAGCTTCTCAGACATCTTGATGAGCAGATACATACTCAATGATATAAATAAAGAAAGCCCCGAACTTAGTGGGGCAATTGCTAAACTTGCGGAAGAGCAAGAAGTGACAGTGGAGGAAAAGCTCCTTGAAATGCTCAACCTCGCAGTAGAAGACGAGACAACGCAGGAAGGCATGGATGCTATCATACGCTCTGCCCTCCCCGCAGCAGACCCAAAAACTTTTATTGAACTCTTGCCCACCTATGACGTCGCCACGCTCAAAAACGCCGCATCTGCAATTACAGATTCCCTTCAATACACTCGTGAGATTCCAATTGAGGATGACAGATTTGTCATGGAGACTTATGTAAAATTAGATTTAAAATCACCGGACAAATTTCAACAGCAAAACATGCCCTCCACAGCAGGAAACGCACAAAAACAAGCATATAGTTTGTTTTCGGACGTTTTATATGCCCCTTGGGACTGGGCAGAAGTAGATGACCCCATCACGACTGCTGGTGGATTTGGGTACAAGGGAAAATTACCAGATAAAGAAGTGTTTTCATTTCACGCCCTTAAAAAGTTTTTAGAAACAGCCGCCGCCCAGGCAGATGTAAGCCTCACGGAAGAGTTGGAAGCCACGTGGGTTGAGGAAACACTTCCCGGTTGGGTAGGAGAGCTTGAATTTAAGATTGTCGGCTGGAAAGGCGGTGCTAACTCCTCCTCGGGTAAGTTAAACCTAAAAAACTCAAACATTCAGAAGAACTGGTACCAAAGTATTGGTTCCTCCCAATGGCTCGTCAACCCAGATCGACCGGACTCATACAACGCCATCATTGACACACTTCCAGATGATGAAACAGAGTTTGATTACACCGGATACGATAATAGTCACACGCTGGACATAACTTACAGTATGTTGGGGATCCCAGGCTTGACTTCTTTTGACTCCGTAGCAGAGTTGAACAGTCAAAGCACTGATGTTCAGTATGTGATAGAAGAAAAGGAAATAACAGTCCCAAAATATTTCAAGAAGCTCTTCCCCGGCGATGATACTAGCGAGAACTTCCCTAGCTGGGATGCCTATGGTTACGAAACCTTCAACGTTGCAGTTGTAAAGAGACTAACACGGGTATCATCCCAGTCTGCCGTCGCACAAGCGGTGGAGACCGATTGGTCTCAGATATCAGCAATATCAGATGAAAAAAAGAGATCGCTGATAGTGTTGGATATCCTGAAACATCAACCATATACAGACATTTTTGACAATATCAAGTTTGGCTTAAGGCTTTCATATGTTGCAAAGCAAGAAGACCCACAGAGTCAATTTTGGAACATTATAACCAACCCGCAGACAACAGACACGCAAAAGAAAGAAGATATAAAAAAGAACCAAAAGCTTCTCAAAGCTTATGGAATGGAAGTCGATGGGGGTTTTGGATATATGGGAGTCAATGGGGGTTTTGAATATGTAGTTCCTCTTTTGGAGGTTGAGAGCCAAGTGGACCCATCCACAAGCCTAATCAACGTTTTAGACCAATATCCAAAATCAACTTTTGATTCAACGGCCCCTCTTGCAAAACTATCATTCGATAAACTTATAGGGCTGATTCAAGAGGCAGAAGATTATCAGATGATCTTTGAATACCTCTTTCCATATAAAAGAATCTTAGCCATAAACACTATATACAATACCTACGGATTTGAAAAGATGTTCCCAGACCCATGCACTTATGAGGCAATATTCACCCCAACCAAGCTTCTCCTAAGTCAGCTTCTAAAGCAGAGTCAAGGAGAGGAGGTAGAGCCAGTAAGCTTTACTGAAACTTTCAGTGACACGCTTGGAACTTCTGCCGCAGACTGTCCACAAAACTTAAAATCATTATCAGATTTCCTCAGACGAAAATCTGAAAACTAATCAGGAGACTAATTTATGTCTGGAATTTCACCAAAACTACCACTTGAAACCAACGAAGTCGATGGACACTACGGACTAAACAAGACTATAAAAGAAACAACCAAGCAGAACTTAAAAAACCTAATTCTAACCTCACCAGGTGAAAGAGTTATGGATACATTCTTTGGAGTAGGCTTGAGGGAAATGTTATTTGAGTTGAATAATAATCCGTCAAGAGAAGAGATAGCAGAAAGAATTATAGAACAGGTAGACTTTTATCTTCCTCACATTGAAATAGTCGATATTCTTTTCAACGATCCTAACCTCGGTTCTACATTAGGACCTAATTCATTAAGTCTCAGACTGGAGTATAGAATAATACCCCTTAATGATTCGGATTTATTAGATATAACTGTGAAATAGCACTATTTATTTGAAAAAGGAAAAGAATAGAAATGGCTGATAAGAAGTTTGTGCCTATCAAATATACGAGTAGAGATTTTTCCTCCATCAAGCAAGACCTCGTCGAATACGCAAAAAGGTATTATCCAGATACTTTTAAGGACTTCAATGACGCTTCATTCGGGTCTTTAATGCTCGATACAGTTGCTTATGCTGGAGACATCCTATCTTTCTATCTCGACTACCAAGCTAACGAATCCTTTATTGACACGGCTATTGAGTATGATAATGTTCTAAGGCACGCTCGACAAATGGGATATAAGTACCCCAACAACCCAGTGTCTTCTGGCATCGTGGAATTATATATCACAGTTCCAGCAAACTCAAACGGTATCGGACCAGACACTGATTACCTCCCTGTGGTCAAAGCAGGAACTGAGTTTTCATCAACTGGAAACTCCATCTTCACTCTCAATGAGGATGTAGATTTTTCAAATTCTGGTAATGAAGTTGTTGTCTCTCAAGTAGACTCAGACACTGGTGTGCCAACATATTACGCCGTCCGATCTCAAGGGCAGGTCATTTCTGGAAGGCTATCGCAACAAACGGTTGGTCTCGGAGCCTTTGAAAAGTTTAGAAAAATAGAAATCAATAATGAAGACGTATCCGAAATCGTCGCCGTATTCGATTCAGAAGGTCATCCGTATTTTGAAGTTGACCATTTATCACAGAATATTATCTATGAGTCTGTCATCAATAGAAGGACGGACAAGAACATGGCTCCTAATCTCCTAAAGCCATTTGTGGTGTCGAGAAGATTCACTGTGGAGCAAGAAAGAGGAAAGACCACGTTGCAATTCGGCTACGGCTCTGATTCAGAAATCAATAATGAATCTATTGCAGACCCATCAAAGGTTGTCATGAACATTCACGGAAGAGACCATGTTACTGACTCTTCCTTTGACCCGACAAAGCTAACAGCTACTGATAAGTTCGGCATTGCACCAGCAAACACGGTCATGACCATCTATTTCCGAACCAATACCGGGAACACTGTCAACGCATCTGTTGGCTCTATTGCCTCTGTCACTTCTCCATCTTTTGAGTTCGAGAACCGATCTTCCTTAGATGGCACGAAGATATCAACTGTTACAAACAGCCTAGAGGTCAACAACCCAGAGAGAATCGTTGGAGATGTATCAGCACCATCTATTAAAGAAATCAGAGAGCGAAGCAAATCATTTTTTGCCTCTCAGAATCGTGCTGTAACAAGACAAGACTACACTTCTCTCGTTTACGCAATGCCACAGAAGTTCGGCGCAGTTAAGAGATGTTCTATCGAGCAGGATAAAGATTCATTCAAAAGAAACTTGAATTTGTATGTTCTATCTGAATCTACTAGCGGAAAGCTAACAGAAACCACTGACTCTATTAAAGAAAACTTAAAAATTTGGATAAATAGATATAAAATGATAAATGATACGGTCGATATTTTAGACGCCCATATCGTTAATATTGGGATTGAATTTTCTGTTTTGGCCGAGGATGAATCAAATAAGTTTAGTGTTTTACAGGCTTGCGCCGACAGGCTGACTCGTGACTTTGCGACCAACGCAATGAACATCGGTGAATCCTTTGCCGTAACAGATGTCTATAAATCATTAAATAATGTCCCAGGCGTTCTGGATACAATAGATGTAAAGATGGTGAGAAAATCAGGAACTTCTTATTCTGATGTCCCGTTTAACATCAACAGTTATATGTCCAGTGATGGAAGGACGCTTCTCATACCAAACACACATATCTTTGAGATAAAGCTTCCAACAAGTGACATTCAGGGAGTGGTGAAGTAAATTGAGTATTAAACGTTACATAGCAGATCTGGATAACACCATTACTAACGCTTATAGGTCAAACCTAAGAACACGTGGAACTGGCTCCAACATGGGAGCATCAGACATCGTAGAGGTTTTCTCTATTTACGGCCAAGAGGCAAGCTCCTCCGTTGAGTTAACAAGATGCCTCCTTCAGTTCCCAATCGATACTATTTCAACAGATAGGACGAACGGAGATGTTCCAGCCAGCGGCAAGGTAGACTTCTATTTGAGGATGTACAACGCCGCTCACGCATTCACGCTTCCCAAAGACTATAAGATCTCAATCCAACCCGTCTCCCGCTACTGGCAGGAAGGCATCGGTTTAGATATGGAGAATTACACCGACCTCACCTATGACGGTTCAGGCTCAAACTGGGTCAACGCATCCAGCGGAGCTAGTGGTGTCGTCACTTGGTCATCAGAGGGAGGCGACGTACTCGCTAACACTCTCTATACGGCAAGCTTTACTACAGGAGTCGAGGATATTGAGATAGATATTACTTCACTTGTAGAAGACTGGATTGCAGGCACAAAGGATAACTACGGCATCCGTGTTGCTCTTAGTGCAAGTTATGAGGCTTCCTCAAGCGACAATCCTAACGGAGCCCGCCGTTCTTATTACACCAAGAAGTTCTTCGGAAGGAATTCAGAGTTCTTCTTCAAGAGACCATCAATCGAGGCACGTTGGGACTCCTCACGTCAAGACGACCGAGGCAAGTTCCATTTCAGTAGTTCTTTAGCTACCGCAGCAGATAACATGCACACCTTGACACTTTACAACTATGTCCACGGACAACTTAAGGACATTCCTGATATTGAGACAGGTCCAATTTATGTAAGCGTCTTCTCAGGAAGTTACGACAACACTGTGCCGACAGCTTCTTCATTGATTCTGGTTGAAGATGGAACCTATGTGAGAAGTACCAGCAACACGGTTGTCACAGGTGGTTGGTCCGCAACAGGCATCTACACTGCGTCTTTCGCAGTTACAGCCGCAGCAACACCCGTTGAGCGTATGTTTGACGTGTGGTTTGGAACTGGAAGCACAACTGCCAAGATATTGAATGTTCAGTATCATACAGCATCTTTCGTTCCAACGAAGCTTAATTCATCCAACGAAAACCCAACATCACAGTATGTAACCAAGATTGTAAACTTGAAGCCATCTTATACCAGAGATGAGGTTCCGAAGATGCGCTTATTCATTCGTGAGAAAGACTGGAACCCAAACATTTATATCAAAGCTACATCCGACATTCCAAATTATACCATTGATAGTGGCTCCTTCCGTGTCTTCCGAGTAGCCGACGACCTACCAGTTGTGGCTTACGGAACGGGAAGTGCCAACACTGGCTACACTAGAATGTCCTACGATGTCTCTGGAAGTTATTTCAACCTAGACATGTCGCTCCTTGAGGCAGGATTCGCTTATGGAATCAAATTCGCCTACTATATCAACGGAACTTACGTTGAGCAACCGGAAACATTTAAATTTAGGGTGGATTAATCATGAGCATCAAGGATTTATTTGACAAAAATAAACCAAAGAAGCTACTCACTTCTGCGACTATGGAAAACTTGGGTGACCAGGTTGAGTCTGATGCTCTTATTGACGCTAAAGTAATCGAACAAGACCGTGTTGTCCCTCAAGTAGACTACGCAGACCCCGCTAATTTTACAAAATTCGGCTCCGCAGAAGAGTATTATGTAAAATCTATCGAGAGAGTCTATAAAACCTACCCCTATGACGGCTCAGAAGCCGAAAAAGTGGCGTGGCATAACAGTTCTTCCTATCTGGATGAGTATATTTTTGACAATCTGTATCCAAGAACTAACGGAATCGCTGTTTTTGCTCCATCAGGTTGGGGTTCCGTAAGTGCCCACGACAGTGGTTATGCCCTACCCTCAACTCAAGAATATATCTTTACAAGAGGTGGTCCAAATCAATCGCCAGACACCGGAGAGATCAAAAAACAGTTTGTAGACTTCGAAAGTCGTCATACATCTGGCTCAATAGCCTCAAATGTCTATGATTTGGCTCAAAATCGTGAATCTAACCTAAAAATAGGCGGAATTGACGGAAATACGGTCGAATTTTGGCTAAAAAAGGACGCTTTTACGTATGATGGGGTGGCCTCTACAGCACGATATGAGACAATTTTTGATGTTTATACGACCTCAAGCATCTCTTCGAGTGTCAATTATGGACGTTTGTCAGTAGAATTAGACGGAAATGCAGGTGCTTCACCCTTTATAGTCACATATATGTCGGGAACAAACGGCTTAGAGCGTGAAGTGGTGGGCTCTGGCCTCACAAAAGCAACCGTTGCAGACGGAAATTGGCACCACTACGCCGTAACCTTCAAGAATACCGGCTCTCTCGGAGCAGTTGAGACCAAAAGCCTGGGACATCAAGGCGATATGAAAGGCATAGAGGTTCAGTTGTACGTCGATGGTGCTTATAATTCAAAGATATTGACTGGTTCAACTGTGAGTTACGTCAGCGGCGCATTAATTTCTACCGTTGCATCCCTAGCGCACAGACCTTCTGCATCAACAGCGACAGAATTTCAGAGAGTAGACCGGGGTTATGGTAAACTTTCAGGTTCTCTTGACGATCTTCGGTTCTGGAAAGACAAAAGAGATGGTCAAGAGGTTGGAAGGTTCTGGAGAACGAACGTGTTCGGAGGAACTAACACCGATACAGCAAATACGCAGTTAGGAGTTTATTATAAATTCAACGAGGGTATAACGGGAACGTCTAGCATCGACTCAAATGTCCTAGACTATTCAGGAAGAGTCTCTAACGGTGCTTGGACCGGGTATTCTAGCGATTCGAGACAGACAGTCTCCGCAATCGTACAGTCCAGCGCCAGCGCAACCGAATTTAAAGACCCAATTTTATATTCTGCCCACACAGAAGTTTCTTCATTGAAGGAATCAAAACAACTAGAGGGTAGAAACTACGACGACCTGAACCCAAGCTCTCTTTACAATTCTATGCCAGAGTGGATTAACTCTCAAGACGAAAGAGGAAATTTATTATCCTTAACTCAGATTATGGCGAGTTATCTTGACGAAGTATCTTTACAGATTAAAACACTTCCTTCTTTGAAGAATGTAAATTATCTAAGCTCTAGTGCGACATCTAGTCAGAAACCTTACCCATTCATGAACCGAGTCTTGGAGAACGTAGGCTTCAACACACCAGAAATCTTTGTAGACTCTGATGTTGTTGAACAGTTCCTTGACTTGGACGACCATAGGATTTACGAAAAGAATCTCACAGATATTAAAAATCTAATTTATCAAAACATCTACAACAACTTAAATTACATTTATAAGTCCAAGGGAACAGAGAAAGCATTTAGAAACCTTATTAGGTGTTTCGGTGTTGATGACGAGCTTATTGCTCTCAATCTTTACGCAGCAGACACAAAATTTGAACTAAGAGATAACTTAAAAGAAACGTCACTAAAGAAGAATTACGTAAACTTCAATCACGCATCCAACATCGGAGCAGTTGTATACCAGTATTCTTCAAGTGCAAACCCGAACTCTGTTTCATACTTGTCAGGTTCAGATTCTGACTTCTATGAAAATGGATTAGCAATGACGTTTGAGAGTGAAGTGATTGCCCCCAAGGCTTTGAATCTTCAAGGAACTTCCTTTTATCACTACCCTCATTATAGTGCCTCGTTCTTCGGCGTCCACACGGCAGATGTTAGCAATGTGTATGCACAGACAGCAGTTCAGAACGGGACGCAAACAACTTGGGCCGCATCCGACGTGGCAAACTTCCAGGTATACTTGGTAAGAGAAACTCTCGCAACCAAGGACGCATACTTTATGTTAACAAGTTCGGCAGGCGCACCAGCCTTCCCTCTATTGACAAGTAGCGTGTTCAAAGGAGTCTACGACAATGAGAAGTGGAACGTTTCCGTCAGAATCAAACCAAAGACTTTTCCTTGGGCAGACAAGATTGACGGAAGTACAGACTCTACATCAGACCAATATGATATTGAATTCTATGGCGTTAACATGGCCTCTGATATCAAACAAAACAGTTTCAGACTTACCGGGTCAATAACAAAGACTAACGGAGACAACTTCTTAAAGAAGCCAAAAAGAGTTTATGTTGGAGCCCACAGAACTAACTTTACAGGGAGTATCCTGACAAACTCAGATTTGAGAATTTCATCAACTAGGGTTTGGTATGACCATTTATCCGATGATGTCCTCGACGCACACGCCAGAGACGCAGCAAACTTCGGAGCAGAAAGACCTTACGAAAGTGCGTTCCTTTTCCAGACCGATCAGACAAACCTACGAGTACCACAAATAGATACTTTAGTGCTGAACTGGAACTTCTTGAACGTAACATCTTCAAATACCAGCGGACAGTTTGCTGTAGATGACTTCTCATCCGGTTCGGCAGACGACCGAGGCCGATACGAGTGGTTCGGAAACCTTTCAGAGAATCAACACATGGGTAAAGGTTTTGGTTTCCTGGCCAGCACCACAGCATCTTTCGATGTCAATTACGTAAACTCTATGCAAAAGCAGCTTCCGGAAACTATTAATAGTTCGGATATGGTAAACATAATGGACAATGATGACATTGCCTTTACCAGAGAGTCAAGACCAACCCGTTACTTCTTCTCCTTTGAGAAGAGCATGTATCGAACCATCTCCCAAGAGATGATGAAGTTCTTCGCAACCGTCGCAGAGTTCAACAACTTGATTGGTGAGCCTGTGAACAGATATCGTATGCGATACAAGAACATGGAAAAACTACGCCAGTTATTCTATGAGAGAGTCGCCAACACTCCCGAGCTTGATAAATATATTGATTATTATAAGTGGATTGATTCAGCACTCAGCGAGATGATTGTTCAACTGTTCCCAGCATCAGCGGATATATCTGATGGAATCAGAACGATTGTTGAAAGCCACGTCTTAGAAAGAAATAAATACTGGTCAAAATACCCGACTCTTGATAGAGATGAAGGAAACAGAAGAAAGCCAATCGAAGGCGGCATGAAACCAATAGGCTTCAAGAGCACTAGCGATATGATGAACCACTATGGAATGTCTTCCCCTGGAGGTAGTCCAGGTGGCACAGGAGATTACCGCTCAGTTTCACCACCAAGTGGAGATAGAACAGGAGGTACCAACGCCAATACAGATGGTACAGGTCAGAAATGGAATCCAGAAGTATCTTCAGACGTTCGATCTTTGAGGAAAGTGATTAACAAAAGTGAAACAGCAGGATTCTTCTCAAGGAATACAAAATATTTCAAGCAGAAAGACCTTGCTGATTCTAAAGAGACTTGGGTCAAGAAAGAAAGGGCATTGAAAGGTGGTTCCGACGATGGGCTTAATAGCCAGACCTTGTTCTCAACAGCACCATCGAAGGATAACGATAACAAAATCACCCTCGTTGGAAATACAATCGATTTGACGATTGAACAGCAACCAGGCTTTCGTGATGACTTGGTCAAAAAGACAAGGGTTACCCCCGATGTCACCAAGGGTAGAGAAGGTAGTTATGGGAACACCAAAAACAATCTTAAGGGAATCGCCAGCATTTATAGTAGTAGTGTGGGCCTCCAATTCACTAATATTCATCAGGACTTAGGACCAGCACTATCCGCTGACCAACCAATTCAGAGTCCATTCACATCCAAGTATGTTGGAGGATTTATCCACAGAGACCAGCCAATCAGCAGCGGCTCGGTCAATATTACCTCAAGACCAGAGCTTTTCCGTATAACCGGAGATGCCTCCGACCTTACATCAACCGACGTCAAGATTCTTTCACCAGACTTGAACCTTTCCGAGACTCAGGATTTTAACCTCCCAAGAGCAATGTACAGCAAGGGAACCAAGAGTCCAATCAACATTGAGAACCTTCAGCAGGCAACAGGTTCAGCAACACAAAAGACAACGGTGATTGGAAACTACGATAAGAAATATGATTATTTCCAAACTTCAGGACGAAGCATCAATAATAAATACTTCATCTCAGTTGAGGGACAAATCGCAACATCTTCAGCGGAAGTCTTCGCACTCTCTGGTGTTATTGACTTTGCCCTCCCAACACGACCTAGAACAGAAACTATCTTCGCAGAGCATTTCTCTGCCCCCGGTGGACCAGAAACACTTTCAAGAGGGTTCCTTGACACCGAGTCAGAACAATTCTCCGTATACAATGCTCTTCCATTCAGGAATCTCGTGGTTCGCCAACCATTACAAACACTTCTAACCAGACACTGTGGCCAATTCGGTTACGACAGTGCAATTGGTTCACCAAGTGCTTCATACCAGAAGGTAAACAGAAACACCAAGAGAAGAATTCAATGGTCAGGAAGTAGCGACTACGACACCTCCAATCAAACGACGGCAGTCCTAACTGCTTCAGTTTATGATAACTGGTGGGTGCAACACGCAATCCCACAGAGTGAATATCAATATGGCTGGATCACTTCGTCTGCTTTTGTTAACATCGCAAGGCTGGATGGGTACACATCTTATGCCCCAACTTATGACGGCCTAGTTTCTGGCTCCACAGCTTTCGTCGAGGCCATTGAATTTATAAGTGCAAGCACCGACGCAACAGATGGCATAAACGTGGACTTTGTAGGATTGAATACATTAATCTACGATCCAATCACCGCATCAACCAACACCCTCAGTTCTTCTACTGACGAGTACAGAAACACAGACTTCGCCACACTCCCTGCTGTGGATGAGTTCAACGCCCTGATGCTTCATCGTAACGGTCCATTCGGTTACGCAAGTTGGCAACAGACCCGAGGCCAAGAAAACGCTCTCGTGAGATTTCAGAGACAAAACAATCAATTTGACATCTTACAGACAGAAACGGTCTTGCCGAGAACTCTGGACAAGAGGTGGACTTACAGAAATCCTTACAACAAAAGCGCAACAGTAAAGCAGAAGAGACCTCTTAACAGGTTCTTCAAGAGCTTCACAATTCCCCCTCTCACATCAAAGTTCAAGCCAATGGATTCAGATGTTCAAGACCACGACGGAAATGTCGTTTCCTTGAAGCACGCCTACGGCAACAACCTTGACTTTATGCCCGTTGAGGAAATCAACCTCGCTCTGGGAATCAACACCGAGGACTCAAAAGGAAATCAAGTTTATGACTTCCTCAAGACAGAAATCGTTCAAGATAAATCAATTGAATTCCGAGCGTTCAGATACAACGAGACCATTTACCCGAGAGAAGAGAACACTTTCTTGGCGAAGGTCAGAGGAAGAATAAATTATTCCAACGAGACAGACGGAGAGTTCTCTGCCTCTATCTGCGGACTCCAAAGGAGATTCTGGAATGACGTTGCTGAAGACAGATTTAAGATGAAGTCAAGTAGTGTGGGCGACTACGCCGGATTATTATACGACGCCAGCGGCGGAATGAGTATGTGGCCATTTGATAATGGATACGGAATCAATTTGCCGTTTGAGAAGATTGCGAGGCCCGCTTATAAAAGAGTTAGCAATATACCGTGGCGTGGCCTTCACTACGGAGACATCTATACCAACAATTCAGACATTTCTTTCTGGGGAACATTCTATAACTTCAACGGAATCAGCCCAACCGCTTCAATTGGTATGTTCTGGCAACAATACATCAACAGTTCCAGCGTTCCAAACTTTCATGGCTTGGGCGCTTCCGACTTCGACCCACTTAGCCAAGCAGCCGAAAGAGCAATGGGCCGTCCCCTTGTTGATACTCAACTATCCGGAGGTCGCAATCCATTCTATGATACATATGCCGACTACGCAAGCGACATTCGTGTCTTCGCTCAAGACCACACAGTGTTACCAGAGTTCAGAATTTCAGAGCACATGAATCGCTATGTTGATGACGGATTCCTAGCCGAGAACAAGAAGTTCTTAACCCTCCTCGGAGGAGCAACTTCCCCAACAGCAAGTTCAGATTCATCAACAGGCTCTTTCAGTCAAGACTTCTTCAAAGTCTATTCACATTCCGACTTCATGCAGCACTTTGAGACCGTAAAGAACGACTACAAAGATGTTGCGAAGCCATCAGAAATCACCTTCAGGTGTAGCGGAATCAAGAAACTCCTCCCTTATCAGGGATTCTATCCAGCATTGAGAACAACTCAATTAGCGACGATGTTCTCACAATCAGTTGGCCCTTATATCGTAAGTGGTTCTAATCGCTCCGCAGCAGCATCGAAGGACGACGGAGGTCAAGCAGAAAGACTACAATCAATGCTTCAACCAACCTTCGCACCAGGAGTTCTTTACAACAGTATCAAGTCGGGAATTGCCGTTGACTGGCCAATGTACACCAATGCCCCCGCAGAACAAACGGCATTCTTTGTAACGGGCTCTGGTAAATATGGTAGCGTCCTCGAAGAAGTTCCTGACTACAGATTCCCATTTGAGGGTCTTGTAGATTTGGGTCGCTACATGCCTATTTCCTCTTCTGATGGAAGTAGTGAAATTCACTTTATGTCGCCATCGTGGTTTAACGTCACAGGCGCACCATCAGGAGCGTTCGCTGTCTGGAGTGGTGTGCGAGATTCAAAATATGAACTTGCAATGCACAACTTCTTGGGAGAAATTCCAAAATTCTTCTTGAGAGACGAAAAATTAAACACCTACGCATCAGCAAGGGAAAGTCAGTTCAAGCCAATGAAATCAGGCTCTGTTTATTATATGGACGTTGTCTTAAGACAGACAAACGATATGGTCATGACAGAAGGCGGCTGGACAATTCAAACTGGCTCCATGAGGGTAAACGGACATCGGAACAACCCACTTCCAGAGGGTCAATTGAGCTATAGGGGTAGGACTTACGGCCCACCAGCGGCAATAACTTCTTCGCAGACTGGCCACAATATGAGAATCCTGACCAGCAGCGGCGGATCCTACTATGGTTTCGACCCAGCCCCAGCACTTTATACACCTCCACACTTCTATGCAGATGCTAGAGCAAGAATTACATTCCGACCTCACGAACACGACGAGATGGGCGAAGGCGAGGTAAGAGCGTTTAATCTTGACGACATCCTGGCCGGTGCAAAAATTGAATCCACATCTATTAGTGACTTTGACTGGGCCGGAACCCGAAATGTTAATGATTCAGCTAAATCCGTCGCACAACGAGGTCAGATGCAGGTCAGTTCATCCATCAACCTCTTTGGAAAGACGAGAGTGAAAAAGGTAGAATACAGCACAGACATCGGCCCAGAAGGAAATTATGTGCCCATCTCCGTAACAGACCCAGACAATACATCCTTTGATGTTTGGTCAATTAGTCCTAAGTTCGAGTGCCCAACACTAAACTTTAGTTCAAGTTATGTTGCTGACTACACCGTCGCCGGTAACACCGAGGGCCTCTACAAAACTAATATTGATGAAAGGGCTGGTATTCTAGGAAAAGGAGTGTGGGGAGGCTATGGCACTCCCCCAACAGGCTCCACAGGACTTTGGATTTCTCTGGAAGAGAGTTTCCCAGAGGTTGTGAACGCACAGACGCCAGATCCCGTAACAGGGTCACTCATCGACGTTTGTGGTTTCATTCCCAAGCAGAACAGAATTGGAGACATCGCAGACGAAAAGATTATTTCAGAAGCAGTTGTGGCCATTCCATTTGTCGAGAAGAAAGGGAAAAGAAGATTCTTCCCACTTCTCAGAAGACAGATTGATTATGCCCTTGGAACTCTTACACCAAAACAGACGGAACTTCTGGACAGCCAAGGGAACATTCCTGGCCAATCAATCATCGACATGGTAGAGACAATGCAGAACTATTATGTCCCACCGCAGTTCGATTTTATCACAAACCGCTCTGTAAAGCCTTTCGCTATGTACATCTTTGAGTTCGAGCACACACTCAACAAAACAGACCTAGCAAACATTTGGCAAGGCGTGATGCCCGACATCGCAGTAGCAGCCGAGAAAGACAATGTTGAAATCAGCCACAAACTGGAGAAGGGAGAACTTCTAGGAGCCGACCTACCAACCGACACAAGATGGATGGTGTTCAAGGTTAAGCGTAAAGCAGAGAAGAGTTACTATGCAATTACAGCAGACTCGCAAGACGATTCACGATTTGCCTTTGAATTCAGTCTGGGAAGCGAAAAAGTCGTGCCAAATTATAATTATAACTGGCCTTATGACTTCTTCTCATTAGTAGAATTAGGCAAGCTCGATGCTGAAATCGGGTTCGAGAAGATAGAGGATAAAGAGTAATGGAATTTTTCAATCCAAAAGAAGACGTCTTAGACCTCCAACTCACCCAATACGGAAAGCGTCTACTGAAAGCTGGGAAGTTCAAACCAAAAACCTATGCTTTCTATGATGACGATATCCTCTATGATAAGAAATACGCTTCAGGATCGCACAATCAGGGGCAGAACGATAATCAGTTTGAATTACAAAATGACAGCGAGCCAAGAATCCAAGAAGAAACACCACGCACAAAAGTTCAGTATAACTTTAGCGGAATTGAATCCAATATTGGAGCTATGGATGACCAGGGCATAGAGACGCCCTCTATACAATTGAATGTAGAGAGGGATTATTGTTTAGGCGTTCCTATGGGAAATTCAGATCTGAATAGTGACTATGCTCCATCTTGGAAGCTTTCATATCTTTATGGAGAGCTTTCTGGCTCAACAGCATTTATAACAGGCTCTAATCATGGAATCCTCCGCATCCCACAACTTGAATCTACAATTGAGTATGAGGCGTATGTTACGTCTTACAATTCTCTCGGAGAGTTAAAGAAAAATAATATCCCACAGGACTTGCAACCTATTGTTGAACTTAGTGAGCCAGACATTTCATGGCAGGATGGAGGTACTGGAGATGACGAAACAGGCATCAGCCCCAACGCCGCTGCCGATAAGTCACTGATGCAAGTGATACCGGACTTTCTTTTATTAGAAGTAGCTGAAAATAATGTAGAATTCTTAAGGGAAAACTTTGAAATTGAAGTGTTTATGCTTGAAAATCATAAAGACAATCGTGGAAAAGCCACACAGACAGAAAGACAATTATTCTTTTATGACGAAAACAGTGATGAAGAAATAAAAGACTATCATGTAGAATATTATTTAAACGTCGATACAGACGAGAGTGTTCTTTCCGAGTACTATTGCGCCTCAGACCTTGTTGACCAACAACGAGAAAACATCTTAACAGACAGAAGAATCCTAGTAGACTGTCAAGATAAGCAAAACACATCAAGAAACCTATATCTTTCCGATATAACAGACCTAGAGGATCCTTGCGATGACACCGACTAAAGATAGACCACCACAGAGCCCTTATTTGGATAGCTCTGCCGTCTCGACTCCACGGCTCCTTAAGATTCCGTTGGATAAGACAACTACACAGTTTGACGGTTCTGGAAAAACCCCATACGGAGTTCCTGGTGTAACATCGCCCCGCCCCTTCGTAAACTCGCCCCCTGTAGCAACCAAGCTAGAAGGAGCAAAAGTTAAGGAAAGTTCTATCCCACTTGTGTATGTGAGCAGGGTATCTCTGACTGACAACAATAATTCTCTAACCGTTGGCTATAATTTCAATCTAAAAGCAGAAGTCAAAAAGGGTAAGACCCTTGGAGACACCTGGGCATCGAACAACATGTTTCGATCAAACTTCAGAGTTATAACCATAATGGTGACAGACAAAAAAGAATATCAATCTTTAAAATCTCTTCCAAAGGCCAGATTGGCTTCCACGCTTTGGGCTAACAGGGCTCATTACAGTGGCATGGAAATAACCGCAATCACAGAAGACTACCAGAAAAAGATAACAGACTTAGAAATGGTAATGACCAAGGACCAAAACTCCTTATATACCATTCCATTTAGAAACCAGAGACCCTTCTCGGTGGAAGACTTACAGCCAGAACATTTATCATTATTTTTTATTCCATACATCCAGAGGAATAGCGATAAGACTCCAAGATTTGGAAGGGTAAAGATAGAAAGAGTAATCGACAACAGCACCACAGTGAAGACAGGAACAGTTTTCAGACTCCCAACTGGAGAAATTTGGAAAGGGCCAGTTCATAGACACCCAGGTAAGCCGAACGTATTTATGGCAGGGGCGATGCATACTTCCACACCCCACCCAGAATTGATTGTTGACACGGTGTACAACTCTACAATCCAAGACTACAGGATTCTATCTGAGCTTCAAAAGCAAAAAGATAATTTTGCTGGAGTAAATCAGAACAAGAGGTTGAAGAACAATCCCACTAATTTGTTGACGAGGGATAACTTCCCAGGGCTAGAAAAAAAGCCTACATTCTTTTCAGACCTGTTTGTGTCAAGAGACCACGCAGGAAACAGTCGGTTCTTTTTTAGTATTGATGCCCTCTCTGCTGCTCGAAGAGCATCAGCATTTCCAGGGTTGTTTGAAAATTCAAACTTAACTGCGGACTTAGTGAAGAGGGCAAAGATATTGTCATTTAGAGTTGTAAGGAAAAGAATTCAATCAGAGACAGGGTTTAATAAGTTCGGCTTTAAATCTTCCACAGACTTTGCTTCGGAAGAAGAAGAAAGAATGATTTGCCATTCAGCAGATGAAAATGGAAGTCTGAAAACACAAACCTACATTGAATACCCAGGAAAGGGAATTAAAGAAAAGGTCGGCTTCATTAAAGAAGTTCGCCTAAGAGCCAACCAGCAAAACGTTAGAAACTTTACAGGTGTAGACCTGGAAATGAAAGGGATAACAGGTGGCCTCTATCAATATGGCGTAAGGATGGAAATATTAGATCCTACGGTTAGCTATCTTAATCAAAAGCTTGCCGAACTAACTGATGCCATTGCCACGATTGAAAATTATAAAGCTGAAGCTGATGGAATCAACCCCATTGCAAAGAAGAATAATTACGATCCATATAATGAGAGGTTCATTCCAGAGTTTCGAAGTCAAACCACAGCGACCCCTTCTCAATTGCGAACTGCAATTGCTTCATATTTACAAATTAATAGTCTTGTATCTGAAGGGCAACTGACATCTGAATTTACTGGTGAGCAATTCTATAATATGATTGCGCCCCAAAACGGAACGCTAGACGGAATCATATTTTTATTGAACACAATGCAGACTCTTATATCACAACTACAAACAGCTTTGGACGCAACAATCAGCGGCCCCGTACTCAAACCAACAATGAATGGTGGTTCGGCTGGCCCTTCAAGAAACAAAGCATCATCAGCGATTAGAACTGAAAAACTATCGAAAGACTTTTCAGAGATAAGCGAGATTTTCAATAGTGACGTCGCCAAAGCCGCTGGTTATGATTTCCTGAGCACAAGACCTACGGAGTCTTCTGTAGGGGTCCACGAGATGAAGTATACCGACTTTTTGGAAAGAGCAACTCAGGAGTTGTTAAAATATTTCAAATCACCACAGGCTTTCAGCGTCTCTAAGAAGACTATCGATACAAGCAAAACAAACTTATCTTTCTTAAGCCCACTCCAGATTGGCTTTAACCCAAATCGCAAACATGAGATCGAGAACAATGGTAGAAAGTTTTATGATACAACGCCGTATAATTCAATTATATCAGACATTTTAAGATATAACTCCAATAGAGATATTGATAAAGAGCCCTTTAACACAAGTCCAAATTCTGAGTTAAGCGCAAACACACAATTCCTCCGAGGAAGATTGTTAGACTTCTTTGCTGGAAAAGGATGCGTTGTAAGCAATATTCAAGCTTTTCAGGATCCAGAGAGCGTGGACGGGACATTAGACTCTATCATGGATAAGAATGACGACCTTGTAGATACAGTAACCAGATCTGAAAAAATCCAATTATCTCAAAACACTGCATACGAAAAAAGCATCGTAAATCCTAACGAAGTATTATTTAGACTTATAGAGAATGCTGTAACTCCACAAGGCTTTGATGGAATACAGACAGATCTATATGATTTAGGAAGCGAGCACAACATCTTTGACCAATTGGACCAATCTATAATTGATGCGTTTCCACTTCACGTCAAAGCACTTATATCAGGATTTACATTGACTAAAGAAGAATCAGATAGAATTATGAACGTAGACTTGAACCAATACAAAGAAGGTGATTGCAAGTGCAATTTCGGGTTCCTTTATGAAAACTTTCTAAACATTATGCAAGTAGAAACCCTGGTCGGCTATGAGACCACTACAGATGGGCAGATACAAATCAAAAGTCCTATTTTTCAATTGGCCAGCGAGAACACACTTGGTTCAGCACGACCTAATGAGCTTTCTTTTTGCAGACTAAAAAGATATACGAATGTAACCGCAAACGTACCGGTTATTGATTCTCTGTCTTTCCCGGTCTATAACGAAACTTTTTTGATTTCTTATGACGAACCATCAACTATACTAACTGCACCCACAGTAGCTAGAACACCAACACCCACAGTAGCTAGAACACCAACACCCACAGTAGTTAGAACACCAGCAACTGGGGAAGGATACTAAAATGACACCACCAGGACCATTCTCAAACCCAGCCTTCAATAAACCAGTTCCTCCCCCCGAAGATATCAACACTGATGAATATGATGTCCCTGGCAACCTCCCTGGCGAAGGCTCAGGCGAGTCCCCCTCTGGCCAAGGCCAAGACGACCAGGGAAATCCAATTGTAAGTCCAATTGGAACGGCCCAGTCTGAGAATTATCAAGGTATTGTATTTTATTCTATAAGGCCGACACTAGCCGATGGAACGCCAGACCCACAATTTCATCAAGTTATATCAACTGAGAAGCAAGTCGTTGGCTCTATCCCAAAGAAAAACCAAGTGGTATTTGTTCCACAATTAGACTTAGCTGTCCCAATCAAATATGTTGGTTGGTGGTTTGACATTCCCAATCAATATTCAGGACTCAATACAGCAGGCCAAGCAGCCCAACAATCATCAGGCGGGTCAACAGCCCCCGGTCTAAACGAGTTCAGTCAAAAAGATCTTGACGACACGGCAGGAACATCTGCTAAATTATCTGAACAAGATCTTATCGACCACACACGAACTCAAGTACAACTGTTGGCATCCCCACTGGCACCTACCGTAGGGCTAAACATAATGAATGCAGGAACGGTGGTCCCTAATGATTCTGAAAATTTGGGCAGGTTTGGTAATATCTTGTTGACAAGCGACGGCGAAGAGGAATTGATCGGAAGCACGGCAACAGGTCCTGGCGTTGATGCTTCCCCGCTCGACCCAGTGCGAACTACAGTGGGGAGAGTATGGACCCAGGATGAACTTTTTAATGTAAAGCAGATCCATGAAGACGAGGCTTGGGATCCTATCGATTATTCAATATTTGAACTCAGCACAATGTTACCTGTAAAGCCATCAGTGGTGGTTTCTGACACTGAAGACGATCCTATTCTTATGACTTCAATTTCCGAAAATAGAATGATTGTGATTGGCACAATCCCAAGAGAGCTAGGAGATACCACAGCAAAAAACAAAGATGCCAGAAGAATAGAAAAATTAGCAAATTATCTTCAGGCAAATCCAGATCAAAAGTATTTTGATTATTACACCGAGTATGTGACACCAAAAGCCTCGTCGCTAACAATCGGTGGTCCTAATCAGAGAACTTTTGATTTTGATTCTACCTATGTCTCTTATGTTCCACAGTATGAATCCGCCGCATCTGAAGCCCCAGAGTCTGTGCTTCCTAATCTAAACGTGTCTATTGTTGAGCAACTTACAAGCGACTTTGTAGGAGGAGGTACACAACATTCAGGAATTGAAGAGACTGATTTATGGAAATTTGTCACCCTTAACGGGCTTATACAAGATTCATTCACAGACATTCTCGATTCTAAGGGAAAAGTGATTGGGGAGAAAGATGTAGGACAATATTTTGATAAATGGGCAAGTGTTGCCCTATCCCCATCAGTTTCAGCTAGAAGAGTAATAAACAATTTAAAAAAGAAATTTGACTCTCTAATTCTTCCCTTCTCTTCAAATACAGAAATAAGCAAAGGGTTTGACACCAGGTTTTTATTCCCAATGTTTGTGGAAGCTATATTCAAAACCGATACTAAAACAGAATTGGCTGATATCATTATCGACGCAATGAATTTAGACCATCCAGCCTTTGAAGAGAAGCCTTCATTTGATTATGCAGTTCTAAAAAGAGTTTTGGATAAAAAGCAACTAACAGCAACTGAACGAAAAGAAGGTATGTTCATCGCCCAAAGGCCAGATGTTTCCCTGAACGAATCGTTTGTTGTGTCAAACAGTTATGACTACGTAGATTTGATTCAGTGGATTAATGGCTTCAACGCCGCAGGTAAAGATTACTTTTTAGACTCAGCGACACTTGGCGAGGGGGCTGAATATACTGCTCTCCCGCTTACTCGCATAAATAACGGTGCAGGAACTCTAAGATACCAGCCAAGGAAAGACGCTATAGAATTCAGAATTGTTGAAGACGAGAATTTAAGATCATCTTTTCTTCCACCACTAGCCGATGCAATGGCTCAACTAATCAACTCTAATGCCAGAGACTTAAATGAGATTTATGCAGGATATCCGGCAAGCTCAGAAGATTTATTCTACAGGGTTGAAAAGATAAAAGTGGTGAACGAAGTTGAAGAAGTTGTTCAAGAATATTATATTTCAAACTCAAGCGAGATTGACATTTATAATTTTGTAGACACACAGGTACAATATGATCAAGAATATATTTATAGATTCTACGCTTGGCGAGCCATTTTTGGAAACGAGATTGAATATAAACTAATTAAAGTTGAGGGAATAGCAGAGAACGGTTCTGCAATCCCAATGGAAGACTCAGAGATTCCAGTTTCAGCACCCTGGACAAAACTTCAATGTAAGGTAATGGCTCAGTCAAAACCTTCTCTGAAAGTAATTGAGCTTCCCTACTATCAGTTTAAAACTCGTGTTGTTGATTTGCCTCCGGTATTTCCACAAATTGACTTTATACCCTACAAGGGCGTAAGTGATAAGATCCTTATCAACATTAATGCAAACAGTGGAGAATACCAGACAGAGCCAATCGCCATTTTGGAGGAGGACTTAGAAAAGATTTTCAAACAAGCAGTGGCACAAAAGATTGGTATTTATGGAAAAGAACAGGCATTGGAACAAAACGACGCATCGTTATTAAAAGACGCTAACGAATATATGTTCCGAACAGACGATAACCCAGCTTACTTTGAAATGTTCAGAACAACAACCCCACCGGAGTCTTATCTTGATTTTAAAGATGCTGAATATTCAATATTGGATACCGATGGATTATCTTCCGTATCTCTGAGAGATGGTCTCATAGCAAACACAAAATATTATTACATATTCAGAACCATTGACATACACAATAACTTATCTAACCCAACAACAGTTTATGAAATTGAATTGGTGTCTGTTGACGGTGCGGTATATTTGGCGGTAAGAGATTACGAGTTCCCAAAGCCAGAATTGAAGCCAAGGAAGGACGGTAGAAAATATCTAAACATCGCACCAGCTTTTGAGCAGTCTGTTCTTAACGCCCCGCAGACACTAAACGATGGATTCTCGTATGTAAATCGTGACCCTGTCCTTGGAATTAGAGACATATCAACTTTTGACGAGGACAGGAAGTTTAAGATTAGATTGACATCAAAAAGCACGGGACGAAAGATAGACCTTAATGTGAAATTCAAGCTAACAAAGAAAGAAAGTGAAACAGAGAAGCAAATCACTGTTGAAGCCGAGCGCAGCATGGACTTGGCAAAAGCGATTGTCAAGACCACTGGGGAGTCGGTCCAGGCCGCAGTTCAGATAGGCCAAGGCTTGTATCTTGGAGATGAATAAAATTTATTACAATTTGTCAAATCGGGAAATAATCAATAATATGAAGGATTTCTTGAAGATAAGGACTATTTACAGAGAACAACTATTTATGAAATAAAGGAGATAGATAATGGCGTTTCTTGATAACTCTGGGGATATTATCCTCGACGCAGTTTTAACCGATACAGGACGTATGAGACTTTCCAAAGGAGATGGTAGTTTTAAGATTGTAAAGTTCGCTCTTGGCGACGATGAAATCAACTACACACTCTACAGAAACTCTAACAGTACAAAGGGCGCACACCCAAGTGGTAGTGCTTACTTTGACCTTGACATTCTTCAATCTCCAGTTCTGGAAGCGTTCACAAACAACACTTCCACAATGAACTCAAAACTTATTTCTATCCCAAGAACAAACATCCTTTATCTCCCTCTCATGAAATTAAACGAGGAGCAAGGAGATTGGGCAGCAAATACAAACAGCGCCCAAGCAGCAGACAAGTTTGTTGTTCTTGTTGATGAAGACTCGTCTCGCAAAACGACCGCAACAACAAACCCAGGATTGTTTCAAACTACAAACGGGATGATTAATGGTGTGACCGCTGAAGGTACACTCATCCGAGTTGATCAAGGTTTGGATACAGACCAGGTTCCACCAAGCTTCACTCTATCAAAAGATCTTGTTGAAACACAATATATTATTGAAATGGACAACAGGCTTGGACAAATTGTTGTAGGCTCAGGAGGAAGCGTTGGCAAAGCCGCAGCAGTATCCTTCATCGACGACGACAATATCGCAAGTTATTTCTTATCCCTGGGAACTGATAATCAGTTCGTAGCAATGAATGAAAACAAGGATAAGAAAGGCGACTCCGCTCAGACAATCCAAGGACCAAGAGGAACAATGTTGAAGTTCAAGATCAAATCAAACCTTGAGCTTCAAACAAGCAACTATCTTTTCCAGAAGATTGGAACAACAAGCGCAGCATGGACCGCAGACGAAGGTGCGGCAACAGTGAATTATATCGACACAACAGTTCGAGTAACAGGAGCCACTACCGGCTACAGAGTAGACATTCCAGTCCGCTTCGTCAAGGTAGTGTCCACAACATACTAATAAGGTAAGGTAAACTATGGCGACAACATTTAAAACATTTGGTAGTAACGACATCACTTCAACGAGGACTTTGCTTCACGAAGCAATCCCTCTTACAGGAACAATCGTTTCGGGAACATATACAAGCGATGGGAACATCAAGAACTTTTCTCATGGAATGTTCCAGTCAACCTATGACTATCCTTACTTAAGTTCTTCTGCAAACCACATCTTTGATATTACTTGTGGATATTCAGACAATTCATCTTTATCCGGTACAGCTAACCGAACAGAGCAAGAAAAGAAGATTAACATCTATAATGAACTAGCTCAAGTTCTGGTAGGTCACGACGCCACCGGCTCCATTAAAGAGTTCCAGATTCCAAATGGCGAAACTATTAGAGAAGCTTATTTCATTAACTTCTCACGTCTTCTTACCAAGGATGAGATTAAAAAGGGTTCATTTACCATGAAATTGGACAAATGGATTCCAAGAACATGGACTCAGCCGATTAGTGCTTCGCAAGATACGATCACTACAACGACCAATAGCAATAACGAAGTGTATTACACTGACTCTCCAGCAGGCGAGTATGCTATCCTCTCCAGTTCTATGTCAGGAAATGTGGGACTTCTTTATTATCAAGCAGGAATTGCCGTTATCGGTACTTCATCTGTCAAGCAGCTATCTGCCAATACTACAAACGAACGAGCAATCGCTGTTCTAACAGGTTCTGCAATCAGCGCATCTGCTGATGCCCTTAGACATTGGTGGGTTGACTTAGACTTCAACAACACAACAGAGTTGAACTCAACCATTTATTTTGCGAGAGCAAACCACAACGAGTTCAACTACAGTGCAAACCCAACTTACTTGAGTTCAAGTCAGATCAGGGTGAAGGAATCAACTCTTGACGAGCCAGTCTCTTATGTCACAACAGTTGGGCTTTACTCCGCAGACAACGAGCTATTAGCAGTCGCCAAGTTGAGCGAGCCGCTAAAGAAGACTCCAGCCAATGAGATGACTATTCGTGTAAGATTGGATTACTAACTTTGTGAGGTGAACCAAAATGCCTTACTTTAAGTTTGGTCCAAACGACATCTTCACGAATACGATTCAAACGCATCCACGCTCTGAGTTCTTCATCTACTCCGGTAGTACTTATTATAACAGCACTCCTGAAGTATCAGGAGCAAATGTAACTAACGCAGGGATGATTCCTACAGGTTCAGTTAGTCTTTATGAGTGGAACATTGACCGAATGGCAGGAGACCTTATCTACCCTTTCATTACAAAGGGTGGGGGATTAGACTCCTACAAAACAACAACCACGGGGAGCTACCAAAAAACGGCGTGGGGATCAAAGCTTACAGCCAGTTTCAACTACCCCCTCTCCGCAAGCATCACAAGAAAGTGGTATGGCCAAGATTCAACAGGAGACAACAGGTTTACATTAAAGAATGTTAATAGATCTGTTTTCTTAGACAACGAAGGCATCACAGATTCAGTCGTAACAGTGTCTTCATCTTTTGTCGATGCTCTTCAGAATACCTTGAACTACTACACCTTCTTGAGTGACCAGTATGAATACTCAGCATCCAGCGGCGCATGGAACAAAGCAACCCAAGAACTCAACCTTATTACAATCCCTTCCATCTTTTACGGCTCCTCCATTAAGAAGGGTTCTGTAGACTTAAAATTCTACGTTAGCGGCACACTTATCGGCCATATAACCGATGATAGACTCAACGGAGAGCTAGTCCAGACTGGCCCCGCAGGAAGTACCGGCTCAGGCAGCGTAGCTGGCGTTGTGCTGTACAATGAGGGTTTTGTTATACTTACGGGTAGTTGGGACCTTTCCGACTCTCATACGGAAGAATATGAGCTAAATACTTCACTTAAGGCACCGAAGTGGACGTACTTCGCCGTAGGAACAACAGATGACGCAACAGGCTCCGCAGCAACCGGCTTCAACATCCCCTCTTCGTCATTCGCAATGTCCTTCTCGGGCTCCCAGCCCACGCAGGTCATTACAATGTTCGCCCACGCTGGTCGAGGCGAACTAAATCACTCCAACAACCCAACCTATCTTGAATATAAAGCAGATCGCTCCGATTTCAATTACTCAACTGGCTCAATCGAGTATCATGAAGACCCAGAATTAGAAATTAAGAACATCGTAAGCAGTTCTTTCTCAAACTACTCAGCAAGTTTTGCCAAAGAGACATATCTTTCCAAGATTGGACTCTACGACGAGAAAGATAACTTGATTGGAATCACAAAAATGGCAGTTCCTGTGAAAAAAACCCAAGACAGAGACCTTACATTTAAGATTAAGCTTGACATTTGATACAATAGGGTATGTTTCTAGGATTAGACATCAGTTCCAGCATCACAGGGGTCACAGTTCTTGATAAAGACGGAGAAATCCTCTTATGCGAAGCATTGGACACCAGAAATCCAAGACATTTCACCAATTTGTTTGAAAAAGCAGCCTTCGTAGAGAAAAGACTGCGAGAAATCAAGAAAGAATACAAAATAAAGAAGGTTTATGTTGAGCAATCGCTCCAAGCCTTCCGTCCAGGCTTCTCATCAGCAAAAACTATCTTGACATTGGCGAAAATGAATGGTATAGTGTCTTATGTGTGCTTCCGTATCTTCAAAAAAGAGCCAGAATACATCGGAGCAACGACTGCAAGGAAGCTAAACGAGATAAAAGTTGCGAAGGGTCAAAAGGCAAAAGAAATTGTTTTAGATTTTGTCCTTGACAAAGAAGACAGTTTCAGTATAGAATACACCAAGCACGGAAACCCTAAACCTGGAAGCTATGATCGAGCCGATAGCCTGATTATAGCCCGAGCCGGATACAAACTTTGGAAAGAGACAAATACAAAATCTTAACAAAAGTCCTTGGAAGGTCATACCGCTCAGGAGAAGAGCGACTTTTCATTTGTCCATACTGCAAGCACCACAAAAAGAAACTAAGCGTCAATATCGACAAAGATTGCTATAAATGCTGGATTTGTGATGCTTCTGGGACAAGTATACGCCGAATTGTGCGCCGTTATGGCTCTTTTCACGACATTCAGGACTGGGATACTCTCGACGGAAAGGTGGAAATCTCTGCTTTCGACGCCTTATTTGCCGATTTAGACGAGGAAGAAGTAGAAGAAACAGTAGATTTGCCTCAAGAATTCGTGTCTTTGGCCAATAATAACCTCTCAATCATGACATCACCAGCCCGAAAGTATCTTCTTGACCGAGGGATAACAAAAAAAGAGATTGTCCGTTGGAAGATTGGTTGTTGTATGGAGGGAGATTATCAAGGAAGAGTCGTTGTCCCCTCCTTCAACCACGACGGAGAGGTCAATTACTTCATCGCACGTTCCTACGGCAAAGAGTATCCCAAATACAAGAACCCACCAGCCTCACGAGACATCGTATTTAACCATCTTTATATTGACTGGGATGAGGACCTCATATTAGTAGAAGGAGTCTTTGACGCCATCGTCTCCGGTCCCAATTCAGTCCCGCTCCTCGGTTCAACCTTCCGTGACGGCTCCAAACTCTTCCAGCAGATCGTAAAGAACGACACCCCCGTATTCCTCGCCCTTGACCCTGATGCCAGGAAGAAAGAGACGAGAATACTAAAGAAACTATTGGAATACGGCGTTGAAGTCTATAAAGTAGACGTATCAGGTTACGAAGATGTTGGCTCAATGACTGCCTCAGAATTCCAAAAGCGAAAGGAAAATGCTTCTTTTATCAGTAATGACGACTACTTATTGTACCAAATGGAGAATTAGGGATGAAAGTAACGAAGTCTATACTGAAACAGATGATTCTGGAAGGAATTGATGAGATTTTTGGACCAGGCGACCCTCGGAGAGGCGAGCCCACGACAGACATCAGTGGACTTACTCACGTCAATGTGACCACCGACCAAGACCCTCCCAAAGTGAAGAAATACACAATTACATCCAAGTCTGGTGAAACCATCACTCGAAAACAAGCAGAAGACTACGCCCATGAACTGGTCAAAAAGGAAGGATCCCCCGCTTATGTTGATATCACCCCTAATTCTTACCTTGCAGCAATCAAACCCAGTTCACTTCCCGAAGAAGTCGATGAGAACCTTTTGGACATCGCAAAGAGCGCAAAGAATTTCATTATGCCAAAGAAGGACGAGCCTCTCACTGCTGACCAAGCACTCCAGCAAGTCCAAGACATTCTAGCAGCCAAAGAGCTTCCAACAGAGAAGAAGCTGAAAGCTGCCCATGACTTCCTGATGCTCAACCTGTATCCAAAAGATGCTCCGTCTCTCGTAGAAAAAGGTGAAGAGTAAACATGAAAGATATATTAGAAAATTGGAAGAAGTACGTTATCACAGAGCAAGAAAGTTCTGTTACCGATGGGGTAGAAACATACGATATTAAATTACCAAAGTTTAGGATTTCTGAACGATGGGGTGAGCCGGGACATAAAGATAGGGATACTATCGAAAGATTCACTAAACAAATCAAAGGCAGCGATTTGGCTACTAAGATTGAATCACTCAACTCCTTTGTTTCTCAGTGTGATAAGGCTTGTGCCAATACGAAGGATGTGGCTGAAATTCTTGGAAATTTAGTGTTTTTAGAAGCACTAGCTTCTGTTATTTATGATTTTAATCCTATGACCGGAGGGTTTTTATTCGAGTCATTATTGTCTGCCCTTTTAGGAGGAAAGGCTCATCAGGTAACAACCTCCGGAGGTCGTGAACAAGATGTAACAGACATCTTTGATGACAAAGGGCGACCAATGAGTCTCAAGTTTTTATTCGATGGTTCTGGCTATGTAAAGGGCTCTTTTAATAATTTAAATGCAGCCATCGACAACAACAGGAGCGTCATGTATTATTTGGTAGCTTTGAAAAACAGAGAAAGCAAGGGAGGAGATGTTTTATCCATTGATTTCTATGAATTTCCTGTAGGAAATGACAATTACCCAGGAAAATTTAGTGCAAAAGAAGTGGGGGAAGGAAACGGATTGTTAGTAAGCAAAATAAAAAAACCCCAATATCATTTAGGAAATTTGAATTTTGGTTCTCGCAAACAAATTGAAGATGTTGCAAAAAACTATATCAACAGACTCCAAGGAACATTATCAAACCTTTATGGTAATATCGATAAATTATCTGAGGAAGTTAATTCTTATTTCTTAGATAATAACCCCGCCGCCGCCACCGCAGCCCAACAAACCGCTGGCAGGGTCAAAGGTGAAGCCGATAACTTGGCTTAATTTTCCCCTTAACAAACAAACAACACGCTGTTATAATACACTATACGTTTCAACAATAAGGAGTTTATCATGAGCGTTACGCAAGAATTACAAAATCTTATTTCATCCCTCTCCACTGCTCTCGCAGATGCAGAGAAGCACGAGACAGGCAACAACGCCGCTGGTGGTCGAATCCGCAAGATTCTACAAACTACAGTAACAACCTGTAAGGATCTCCGCAAGACAATCCAAGAAGAGCGTAATTCAAGAAAAAGTTCTTGACTTTTAAAAACAGGGTTGGTATAATACTATCAGTATTATCTTAGCTAGAGGTTTGAATGAAAATCTGCCATTTGGGTGACACCCATATTCGCAATCTAAAAATGCACTATGAATACCGAGAGGTTTTTCAAGAACTGTATGAGTTATTGCGTAGGGAAAAAGTTGATTATATTGTTCACTGCGGAGACATCGCACACACAAAAACACAAATCTCACCCGAGTTTGTGGAAATGTGTTCCGACTTCCTCCGCAATCTAGCCGACATAGCCCCCACTTATGTTATCCTTGGCAACCACGATGGGAACTTACGTAACAGCAGCCGTCAGGACGCTATTACGCCTATCGTGGATGCCTTGGAGCATAGTAACCTACACCTTTTAAAGAATTCAGGCGAGACTGCCGTTAACGACAAGTTGTCTTTGAACGTCTTATCTGTCTTCGATACAGACAATTGGGTAGCACCAAGCGACCCATCCCGCATTAACATTGCCCTGTATCACGGTTCTATCTCTGGCGTTTCAACCGACCAAGGTTGGGTAATGGAGCACGGAGAGAACGACGTTAGTATTTTTGATGGCCATGACTATGCTCTCTTGGGAGATATCCACAAGACAAATCAGATCCTGAACAAAGAGGGTACGATCCGCTACTGCGGTTCAACCATCCAACAGAACCACGGCGAGACCAATGATAAAGGGTTCTTGCTTTGGGACATCAAGGACAAAAAGGATTTTACAGTAAAGCATGTCTCTATTCCAAATCCACGACCTTTCCACACGATTGTCCTCACCCCTACAGGTCGCATCCCTAAGAACGCAGATGTCAAGCCAGGAAGTCGCCTTCGCCTCGTAGCGAACAACAACATCCCTCTTGACCAATTACGAAAAGCCATCGACGTAGCCAAGTCCAGGTTCAAGCCTGAGAGCACAACCTTTCTAAATCGTGCCGCAGGCGAACGAGGCGACGTAGAAGACCTAGCCAATGAATTTATGAAAGAGGATTTGCGTGATGTTGCAGTCCAAGAGAAGTTCATAAAAGAGTATTTGAAGGACTATCACCCAGAAGAAGAGGTGATGGATAGGGTTCTTCAACTTAACAAGAAGTATAACACGGCTGCTGAGAGTGAAGAAGAAGTGGCCAGAAATGTAAATTGGAAACTCAAGTCATTTGAATTTGACAACCTGTTTAATTACGGCGAAGGCAACCGAGTAGACTTCTCCAAGCTCAACGGGATCGTTGGTATTTTTGGAAAGAACTATTCTGGAAAGTCTAGCATCGTTGATGGTATGCTTTATACCATCTACAACTCAACTTCCAAGAACAACCGAAAGAATCTTCATCTCATCAACCAGACCAAAGACAGTTGTGTAGGAAAGGTGGAGATTGAGGTTGGCAACAAATCGTTCTTTATCGAGAGAAGCTCAAACAAGTATGAAAGAAAGCTCCACGGCAATACAACGATGGAGGCTAAGACCGACATTGAGTTCACAAACTATGACCAAGTTTTATGTGAGGCCAATAGTTTAAATGGAACAAGCCGAAACGAGACGGACAAGAACATCCGTAAGGTCTTCGGGACAATGGAAGACTTCTTGATGACCTCAATGGCTTCTCAGTTGGGTTCCCTCTCGTTTATTAGCGAGGGTTCTACAAAGCGCAAAGAGATTCTAGCGAAGTTCATTGACCTTGAAATCTTTGAGAAGAAATATCGTATGGCAAAGGACGACATTTCAGACCTACGTGGCGCTCTCAAGAGACTTGAAGAGCGAGATTATGATCAAGAAATTGAAGAAAATCAAGAACTTCTGGACGCCAACGAGAAAGAGACAGGCAAACAAAAGAAAGAATGCCAGAAGATAAAGACAAATCTGGAGACATTCGAGACAGAATTGAAGGCTGTTGAAGACCTAATCAACTCCATTCCTGCCGAGCCGATAAACATTACGCATATTACTTCAGAGTTGAAGAGATTGAAGGGAGAGCTAGTATCTCTCAAGAAGGAGGCCAAGACAACCGCCTTAGAATTGAAAGACCGCAAAGACGTCTTGAAGAAGATTGATAATCTCCTGAACGACCTTGGTGAAGAAGCTCTACGAAGTAAACAACAAACAATCAACGAGCACCTAGATAACATTCAGGTTCAAGCAAGAGATATCCAGAAAGCCGAAGAAAAGGCAACGAGAGCAAAGAAGAAAAGTAATCTTCTTAACGAAGTCCCTTGTGGCGAGGAGTTCTCTCATTGCAAGTTTATTGCCGACGCATACAAAGCAAAGGACCAAATAAACAACATCGCCGCTCTAATCACCACGTTGAACTCCTCCAGGGCCAAAGAACAGGGTCTCTTGGATGAGTTAGACCCGGAAAAGGTTACTCAACATCTGGAAATGGTCACGCAGATGCAGACCAAGAGACGCTCTATAGAGCAGCAGATAAACGATCTGACCCTCAAAACAGAAAGGGACAAGACAAAATCTCTTCAGCTTGAGCAGGAGCAGGCAGCGTTGTTATCTAAGAAGAGTGAGTACGAGGAGAACAAAGAGGCGATTGAAAACCTCGGTGGACTCATCACGAAGAAGAGAAGCCTGAACAGTGAAATCAGCACTTGCAACAGTCTCCTTGGAGATTGTGAAGAGCAACTTCTTGAACTCCACAAAAAGCACGGTTATTTCGAGCAAAAGCTGGAGAACATTAACGAGCAGAAAGAAGAGCTACGAGTATCAAGAGAGAACTTTGCTGCTTACGAACTCTTCATGAAGAGCGTACACCCTAATGGAATCCCATATGACATCATTAAAAAGAAACTTCCATTCATCAACGAAGAGATTCTTAAGACCCTCACAAACATTGTAGACTTTGAAGTGTTCTTTGAAGCAGAGGGAAAGAAATTAGAAATCTTCATCAAGCACCCACGCTATGAAGCACGACCGATTGAACTCGGTTCAGGAGCAGAAAAGACTATTGCAGCAATGGCAATTCGCCTCGCTCTGCTCAATGTCTCAAACCTACCCAAGTCAGACCTGTTCATCTTAGATGAGCCAGGGACCGCTCTTGACGCAGATAACATGGAAGGCTTCGTCCGAATCCTCGACATGGTCAAGAATTATTTCAAGACAGTCCTTTTGATCTCCCACCTGGACTCTCTGAAAGACTGCGTCGATATGACAATCGACATCGACCGACAAGAAGGGTATGCTTTTGTAAACCAATAACTAATTATAATACACACTTATGAGGTTTATAATGAGCGAACAAGCAAAAGCAAGACTGGACGATTTCATCGAGAGATTGTTATCCAGAAAACTCCTTGTCTGGTTAACGTCCACAGGATTTCTAATCGCAGACAAGATGACATCAGACGAATGGGTCGCCATCGCACTAGCATACATCGGCATCCAAGGCGTCGCAGACATCGCTGCTAAATGGAAGCACGGAAGATGAGTTGGCTTGCAACCAAGTTGTTTTTCACCAAGGCTTGGGTCTGGTTGAGAAACCATTGGAAGATTACAGCCCTCGTCATTTATACAATTGTTCTTTATTTTGTATTCAGAAAAGGATACAATAATGCTAAGAAGATTTTAGACGCCCAACGTCAGTCCCACAAAGAAGAGATTGACGCTCTAAACGCAGCCCACGCAGAAGCGAGTAGAAAGAAGGACGAGAATCTTAGAAAGTATCAGGAACTTATGGAAAAGATTGAGAAAAAGCACGAAGAAGACAAGAAAGAATTAACTGCGAAGAAGAGAAAGCGAGTTAAGGAAATTGTTGATGAAGCAGGTGACGATCCTCAAAAACTAGCCGAACTGGTCCGTGATTCTTTTGGTTTTGAAATAGCAGAGGACGAAAATGAATAAACTTATCGCTGTATTATTACTGTGTATCTTTCCACTCACAGCAATAGCGGAAGAAAAGCCAATTATAAAACCACTCCTGAAAGGACAAAAGGCTCCATTCAACGGTGTTCTTTTTAACGATTTGGCAGTAGCCCAATCCATCGCAGAGAAAGAATACTCTGGAGAACAATGCCGACTCTATTCCAAGTACATCGAGGACAGAGAGAAAGCAAAATGTGATTTATTTATAAAAAACATCCAAGCTGACTTCGATGCTTTAGAAAAGAAATATAATTCAGTAGTTGAAATAAAATCACAAGAAATAGAAAGGCTTCAGGAACTAGCATTATCCAAACCAAACAGCAATACTCATTGGTGGTTTGTTGGCGGAATCCTTAGCGGCGTGATAATTACTATCGGTGTAACTTACGCCAACAAGTAAGAGGGTCCAAATGGATGGCTGGAAAGATAGGCAACTATTCTCGGGGTAAACTTGAGAAGATTATTAGAGAGATTTCGGGCAACGGAGATGATGATGTCAACGTAACCGGAAGCATTGCCAACAATCGTCTTGTAAAAGGTGATGATGAAGGCGGCACCCAACATGTCCAACAAACTGGAATTATCATAGATGATGACGATAATATATCTAACACAGGACACATCATCCCCGCAGGATCCGGTTCACATAATTTAGGAAGCGAAGACAATCCTTTTGGTTCCCTATACTTGAGCAGTTCCACCCTCTATCTCGGCTCAGAGAGCATTAGTTCTGACGCAGAAGGTGACATCCAGATCGGGAGCGCAAACCCAAATAAGGGTATGAAGATTTCTAATGTGGCCATCAGGAACAGTCATGTAAGTGCAGTCAACGGATATAACCTTCACTTAAGCTCGGCAGCAGGAGATATCCATCTGCAAAAAACAACCTTCGTTTCAAGTTCTCTCTTCGTCACAGGCACAAACAGAATTGGAGTTGGCGTCAATTCAGCCACTCACGCTCTCACTCTCGCCAACACAGCAAGCAACGATGGTAAGGGCATTGCCTATGCTTGGGCAACATATAGTTCCGAGAGGTATAAAGAAAACATTGAAACAATCAATGAACCTCTTGAAACCCTCTCTAAGATTCGTGGAGTTACATTTGACTGGAAGAATTCAGGTCAACCAGACTACGGCTTCATTGCTGAAGAGGTGGGCGAACATATCCCAGAAGTAGTAGACTGGGAAGAAGATTCAGATGGTGCAAAAGGAATGTATTACCAGAAAGTGATTCCCATTTTGGTCGAGTCAATTAAAGAACAGCAAGAGCAAATAAAAAATCAAAAAAATGAAATCAATCAACTAAAAGAAATGATTGAGAAAATGAAAAATACAGAGCAGCCAAGCGAATAAATTAGAAAATCTGCTCTTCTAAATCGCTCTGAAAATACTACTTACTTGTGAGCGTGCTACGAGAAGGATCTCGACGGCAGGGTGGTTTGCCCAGGCAACCTGCCTTTTGACAAGATACTTGTATCTTGTGCCGCATTGGTGCGTTCGCATATTTTTAACATATAAGGAGAATAAAATATGTCTGCAATTGATAAATCTGAATACGGGAAATATATCTCCCTTCAGAACTACTCCGGTTCAATCACCGCTCCAGGTACAATGTTCGTTTCCGGCGCAGTAGGATCAGAAAGAATTAAGGCTAACAGCCCTCTTTCCGCCTCTACTATGGAAATGACCCAGTTAACTGCTGATGATGTAACCGTTAATGACTCTCTCACCGTGGCCGGTGCTTCCGACCTCAACGGTGCTCTTGATGTCGCTGGACAAACTGCTCTCGCAGCCAGTGGTGTCTCAACCACAGTTCGTGGTACATTCAACGTCGATGAGGCTGCTACCTTCGATAGTTCAATGTCTGGTTCCTCAACACTCGGTGTTGGTGGAGTCGCAACTTTCCAAACTCACTTGCTTCCAGCCGCTGATAATACATCAGATCTCGGTTCATCAACCAAGGAGTTCAAGGATCTTTACCTTGACGGTACCGCTTACGTTGACAGCCTTCAGGCTGACCAACTCGGCGCTGCCCTTGATGCTAACAGTCAAGCAATCACTAACATCAACGTAGATAGCGGCGCTATCGACGGAACTGTTATCGGTGCTAATAGCACTGCCAACGGTTCATTCTCAACTCTCGTTGGTGCAACTGTTTCATCTTCCGCTGCTCTTTCCGGTCACTCCCTTGACATCGAGGCTGACGCCGATATCGATGGCGACATGGCCGTTGCTGGTTCAGTAACAGCCGGAACAAGCTTCATCATCGGTTCAGCCGATCTTAATGAGGCTGACATGGAGAAGCTCGATGGTATCACTAATGGTACTGTTGCTGCTTCCAAAGCTGTCGTCGTAGACGCCAGCAAAGATGCTTCTGGTTTCCGCAATGTAACTGCTACAGGCGCTGTAACCGCAGGCACTAGCTTCGTCATCGGCTCTGCCGACCTTAATGAGGCTGATATGGAGAAGTTAGACGGTATTACTAATGGTACTGTCGCCGCTTCCAAGGCTGTCGTTGTTGACTCTAACAAGGACGCTTCCGGATTCCGCCACGTCACTGCTGCTGGCGCTGTAACTGCTGGAACAAGCTTCATCATCGGTTCTGCTGATCTTAACGAGGCTGACCTAGAGAAGTTGGACGGTATCACTGATGGTACTGGTGCTGCTAACAAGGCTCTTGTCCTTGACGGTAGCCGCAACTTCGACACTGTCAACTCAATGACTTCAACTTTCTTGACTGCTTCTTACGCTCAGATCGACCGCCTCGATGTGAACGAGATCAACAGCATTTCAAGAACAGAGACAACTCTTGAGGTTGTCGATAAGCTCATCGTCGCTGCTTCAGGCTCTGCTTCTGCTGCTGCTGATGGTGGTGGTCTCCAAATGGGTGGAACTAATGGTTCTGATACTGTTGCTTCCATCAAGTACGACCACTCTAACACTGCTCTTGACTTTAATCTCGCTGGAACTACTGAGATGCGTCTTCAGGACGGCGTTCTTCGCCCAGAGACTGACAACGACGTAGACCTCGGTGCTTCCGGTGCTGAGTTCAAGGATCTTTACCTTGATGGTGTTGCTTACATTGATAGCCTTCAAGCTGACCAACTTGGTGCCGCTCTCGACGCCAACAGTCAGGCTATCACTAACATCAACGTAGACAGTGGTGCTATTGACGGAACAGTCATCGGTGCTGCTTCACAGGCTGCTGCTCAGTTCACAACACTCAGCGCCTCCTCAACCCTTCAGGTTAAGGGCGAAGCAACTTTCGCTGCTGACATTCTTCCATTCGCTGACGGTTACAGCGACCTCGGTTCCTCCACTAAGGAGTTCCAAGACCTATACCTCGACGGAACTGCTTACATTGATAGTCTTCAAGCTGACCAGCTTGGTGCTGCTCTTGATGCTAATAGCCAAGCTATCACCAACATCAACGTAGACAGTGGTGCTATTGATGGAACAGTGCTCGGTGCTAACAGCGCCGCCGCTGGTACATTTACCACTCTCATCGGTTCAACAGTTTCCTCATCTGCCGCTCTTTCAGGGCACTCACTCGACATCGAAGCTGACGCTGACATTGATGGTGACATGGATGTAGCCGGTTCAGTAACCGCAGGAACAAGCTTCATCATCGGTTCCGCTGACCTCAACGAGACCGACATGGAGAAGCTCGATGGTATCACTAATGGTACTGTCGCTGCTTCAAAAGCCGTTGTTGTTGATTCCAACAAGGACGCTTCTGGATTCCGTAACGTCACCGCTACTGGTGCCGTAACAGCCGGTACAAGCTTCATCATTGGTTCCGCTGATCTCAACGAGACTGATATGGAAAAGCTTGACGGTATTACTGACGGTACTGGTGCTGCCAACAAGGCTCTTGTCTTGGACGGAAGCAGAGACGTTGATAACATCAACGCTCTCGGTATCGCAAGCATGGCTAACAACTGGACTAACGCCAGTCGTACAGTAGCTGACATGGGTATTGTTACAACAATGGACCTCAATGGTGGTTCCATCGACGGAACAGTAATCGGTGCTGCAAGCGCCACTACTGCTACATTCTCATCAGCAAAGGTTAGCGACCTTACTTCAGGTCGTGTCGTTCTCGCTGGTACTGCCGGTGAGATCGAGGATAGTGGAAACCTTACCTTCAACGGTTCAGTTCTCGCCATTGCTGGACGTCTCAGTGCTTCTGCTGAACTCGCTGGTTTCAACCTCGACCTTGAGCAAGATGCTGACATCGAAGGTGCTGTTGACGTCAAGGGTAACGTCACTGGTCAAAGCCAACTCTTGTTGACTGCTGCCAAGGGCACAACCCACATTGAGATGGCTAGTAGCACTGACAAATGCACAATGGGCGTTAGCGCCCAGAGCAGCATGATCTTGTCCGGTGCTTCCGGTCACGTCATGGTCAAGCCAGGTAATGAGACTAGCGGAAAGCGTTTCGCTGTTTCAAACCAGGCTGGTAACAGCTTCCGTTTCTATGTCGATTTCTCAAACGGTGATACTTATGTCCAAGGCGACCTCCAGGTTGCTGGTAACGACATCAAAGACTCAGGCGGCGCTGCTGCTTTGACCTTTGACGGTTCACAAAACACAACAGTTCAGGGTAACGCTCAAGTTGACGGAACTCTTACTGTTTCTGAGGACGGCACTGGTAAAGATGTTATCTTCTACTCAACAGCCGCTAACGAGAGATTATTCTTCGACGCTTCTGCTAACAAAATGGCAATCCTTCAATCAGGTGCCAACCTTCTCTCCTTGGGAAGTAACAGCAGCAGTGACTTCGCTCTCGACGTAGCTGAAGGCTCAAACAACATCAACAAGGTAAGAGCTTCTGCATTCGTTACATACTCCGACGAGAACCTTAAGACCAATGTCGAGACATTCGACGGCGCTCTTGATAAGGTTATGAATCTTCGTGGTGTAACTTATGACTGGAAATCTTCCGGTACTGCTGACTTCGGTTTCATCGCTCAGGAGATCCAAGAGGTTCTTCCAGAGTGTGTTGCTGAAGGCGACATCATGGGTGTTGATTACGCCAGAGTTTCTGCGGTTCTCGTAGAGGCTATCAAAGAGCAACAAGCTCAAATTGAAGACCTTAAGGCAAAGCTCTCAGAGTAATAACCCCTAAGTTCTTTATCAATCTTATTCCTATAAGATAACGGAGCCCCCTAATTCCCTCGTGGTTTTAGGGGGCTCTTGCTTTTTGATTAACATTCAACTAACTATCTATTATAATAGAGCCCTATGAAGAAGCCCGACCAAGATAAAATAGCTCAACTCGAACAAGCCATACAACGAAAGTATGGAGAGAAGACAGTCCAACATCCTAAATCTGATTGGACCGATGAGAAGGAAAAGGATTATCAGGAGCAAATCAAAAAAGCCGAGAAGAAAAGAAAGAAGAGTTCAGAAAAGACTGAAAAGATTGAACAAGATGGGTTTTTACTAAGCAAAAAACTACTTAAAAGAGATAGTAGTGACCGTAAATGCCCCGTATGCGAAATCTATTCATTTGATCTGAAAGACGATTTGTATATGAACAAATACGAATGCTGCTGGTCTTGCTACATTCAATATGTAGATGGGCGTGAAGAACGCTGGAAAACAGGTTGGAGACCAAACAGTGAAAATCACAAAGAAAAGACTTAAAGAGATTATTCTTGAAGAGATAGAGGTTTTTCAAGAGCAATCCGCAGTCCTCGAAGACGGAACGCTTGTCTGCCCAGTATGCCTTTTTGAACTCCTAGAAGCAGCAAAGTGTAACTGCCCAGATTTAGTTCCAGAGGCTGAATACCAGGGAAGAAAGGTTACCCTCAACAAACCAATTAGAACTTCTGGAGAGTCTAAAAAATTCAAAGTATATGTAAAGGACCCCAAGACTGGAAACGTCAGAATTGTTCGCTTTGGTGACCCTAAAATGAAAATTAAGAAATCCAATCCAAAGCGCCGCAAGTCCTTTAGAGCAAGGCATAAATGCGACAACCCTGGACCTAAGACAAAAGCACGCTACTGGTCCTGTAAGATGTGGGAAAATGTCGAGGAAAAAAAGAATTTATTTAAAAAAGCAAAGATTATCCCGTATAATTTTGATTGGGATTTAATGAATGAATAAGCATTTGTAAAGACAGCAAACTACTTATAATAGTAAAACTATGGGAGATCATAAATGGCGACAGTATTAGACGTAATCCAGGGCATCGCACAAGCAGCAGCAAATGCCTATGATGGTTCACACGACACACGAATTTCACACGACGGTGAGGCTCGTGAAGCAGGCTTGAAAAGAGAAGATGGAGACATCAACATTGATGCTCGCATCCTTGACGGTTTCAATGTCCAGTTCCACGGTAGCAGACTTTGCCTCAAGTACCACGGTGAATGCCAATTAAGAGATACCCACAACAGAAATAAGTTCGAAGCAGACATTGAACAACAACTGAAAGACATCTCCGAGTATCTTAAAAAAGAATATAAGAAAATCACTGGAAACACCCTCACTTTAAAAAAAGAGGGTGAGCCACACATTTTTGTTCAACACATGAATCGTATGAGAACATGGGTTGAAGCAAAACAATACTTTATGATTGGTGGTTTAGAGGGAGTTCTTCCAACAGCTACAATCAAATCCTCTGATGAGAGACTTTACGAAGCAATGAAAAGTTGGATTGCTATGGGTAAGAAGTAATCGGAGATCAAAGGTATTGAATGTCCTACCAATTATCCAAAAAAGAAATACTTGCAGAAATCGTCAAGTGTGGTAAAGATCCAAATTACTTCATCAACAACTACGCTAAAATCTCCCACCCGATGCACGGGCTGGTTCCGTTTAAACTATACGACTACCAGGAAGATTTAGTAAGAGACTTTAACGACTATCGCTTTAACATTATCCTCAAAGCGAGACAGTTAGGCATCTCAACGATTACAGCGGCTTATGTTGCTTGGATGATGATGTTCCACAGGGACAAAAACATCCTCGTTATGGCTACGAAGTTCGGAACAGCAGCAAATCTTGTAAAGAAGACGAAAGCCATCATCAAGAACCTGCCTCCCTGGATTAGAATCTCAGACGTTGAGATAGACAACCGAGCAAGCTTTGAGTTAGACAATGGTTCACAAATCAAGGCTTCATCCACTTCAGGCGACGCTGGTCGTTCAGAAGCACTCTCTCTACTCGTTGTAGACGAGGCTGCTCACGTTGAAGGTCTTACAGAGCTTTGGACCGGTTTGTACCCCACACTGTCAACAGGTGGTCGCTGTATCGCTCTTTCCACTCCCAACGGAGTAGGAAACTGGTTTCATCAAACCTATGTCGATTCCGAGCACCAAGCAAACGACTTCCATCCAACCCTCCTTATGTGGGACGTTCACCCCGACCGTGACCAAGCGTGGTTTGAGAAAGAGACACGAAATATGTCCCGCCGTCAGATCGCACAGGAATTAGAGTGTAATTTCAATACCTCCGGTGAGACAGTTATCCATCCAGACGATCTAAAGAGAATTGGAGAGATGGCCAAAGAACCAAAATACAGAGCAGGTTTTGACCGAAACTTCTGGATTTGGGAAGAACATCAGAACGAGGCTTCCTATCTCTTAGCAGCAGACGTTGCGAGAGGAGACGGAAAAGACTTTTCAGTATTTCACATTTTCAAGTTAGACACGATGGAGATTGTCGGAGAGTATCAAGGAAAGGTAACCCCAGACGTCTTCGCCAATGTCCTAGCCGACGCAGGAAAAGAGTTCGGAGACTGTATGATTGTTGTAGAAAACAACTCTGTAGGCTTCACAGTGCTTGACAAACTGAAAGAAATGGAATACCCAAACATTTATCACTCTATCAAATCAACTCACGAATACGTTGACCAATACACCGCAGAGGGAATCAACTCCGCAGTTGCTGGTTTTACAACTTCCCTCAAGACAAGACCTATGATTATTGCGAAGATGGAAGAATTTATGAGAAATAAACTAATTAAAACGTATTCTTCCAGACTTTACAACGAGTTCAAGACTTTTGTTTGGAACAATGGCAAAGCTCAATCAATGAGAAGTTACAACGACGACTTGATTATGGCTTTCGCAATCGGTTGTTGGGTGCGTGATACAGCATTCGTTGAGAGCAAGAAGGACATAGAGTATAAGAAGGCGATGTTAGGAGCGATGGTAAAAACAAATAAAACAATGAATACCACAGTTTCTGGTATGAATGGCTATAAACCTGTTAAAGATCGTGATACAATAAAACAATACCAAGAATTTAGTTGGATTATTAAAGGATAAAATAAATAATGGCTGGAAAAGACGATAATACGAGAAACAAAGACTCTGCACTTTTTAAGAGACTAACCCGCTTATTCTCTGGACCAATTGTAAATTACAGACAGCAGATTCCAAGGCGAGAGCCAAGAATCCAAATGGACAAGTACAAGTTTACTTCAGCCAGTGGACAACAGTTCAAGAAAGTAGCATACGATCCTTTCGCCAACATGACCTCCAATCTCTTGGCGGCACAAAACCGAGTGGATAGATACTCAGACTTCAATCAAATGGAGTATGAGCCAATCATTGCTTCGTCTTTGGACATCTATGCAGACGAGATGACGACTTCATCAGAACTTCAACCTCTCCTGTCTATCAGTTGCCCCAACGAAGAAATCAAAATGATTCTCAACACTCTATTTCAGAGCGTTATCAACCTTGAATCAAATTTGTTTGGCTGGTCCCGTTCAATGTGTAAGTATGGAGACTTCTTCCTTTACCTCGACATTGACGACAAAGACGGTATTACCAATGTAATCGGTATGCCTTCTGGCGAGATTGAAAGACTGGAGGGTGAAGATAAAACAAATCCTAATTACGTCCAGTATCAGTGGAACTCAGGTGGTTTAACATTTGAGAATTGGCAGATTGCCCATTTTAGAATTCTGGGGAACGACAAATACACCCCATACGGAACATCCGTATTAGAAGCCTCCCGTCGTATTTGGAGACAACTGGTCCTCCTTGAAGATGCAGTGATGGCTTATCGTATTGTTCGTTCACCGGAGCGTAGAGTCTTCTACGTTGATGTTGGAAACATTGCTCCTAACGATGTTGAGCAGTATATGCAGAAGGTTGTAACGCAAATGAAGCGTAACCAAGTTGTAGATTCCAACACAGGTAGAGTTGACCTACGCTATAACCCAACGAGCATCGAGGAGGATTACTTCATTCCTTCCCGTGCAGGCGTCTCAACAAGGGTAGAGACCCTCCCAGGTGGAACTTACACCGGAGACATTGATGACGTCAAGTATCTGAAGGACAAACTATTCGCAGCCCTCAAGGTCCCGCAAGCCTACTTGTTCCGTGGTGAAGGTGCTGACGAGGACAAAGCAACCCTCGCACAGAAGGACATTCGCTTCGCCCGAACCATCCAGAGGCTTCAAAGAGCAGTCATCGCAGAATTAGAGAAGATTGGAGTTATCCACCTCTACACTCTCGGCTTCCGTGGAGAGGACCTACTCTCTTTCAAACTATCTTTGAATAACCCTTCCAAGATTGCTCAACTTCAAGAGCTTGAAACGTGGAGATCTAAATTCGACGCTGCCTCCGCAGCAACCGAAGGCTTCTTCAGTAAGCGATGGATTGCCCATCATCTCTTTGGGATGTCTGAGGAAGAGTTCCTCCGCAACCAGAGAGAGATGTTCACCGACCGCAAACTTGAGGCCAGCCTTGAAATAGAAGGTGAGGCAGATCTTGAGGCGGCAGCAGCCGGTGGAGACTTGGAAACCGACGCCTTTGGCGATGAAGACTTTGGCCTAGATGACGAGCCTGAACTGGACCTTGATGAGCCAGCAGAAGAGCCCGAGGCAGAAGATGAAAGCCCACTTCTCGCCGCCCCGGCAAAGCGAAATGACGAATACACTAAGCCAGGTTGGAAAGGGGCAAAGTACAAGCGTAAAGGTCACGATGACCGCAGATCAGCAGGCGGAAGACTTCAGGGGATGAAAGCCAAGAGTGCAAGCAACTATGGTAAAAATAACTCATACGTTCGCAATCCAGGCTATTCCGAATTGAAGAGCATCGCAAATCTAACTTATGAAGAACTTGATACTACTTATAAGGAAGAGCAAAAGCTGTTTGAAGTAAACAATCAAGTTCGCAAACTTATTAACGAATTGGAGACAAAGAAAGTTGAAGTCAAAACTGAAGCATAATAAAAAAAGAAACACCGCTTTTCTTTACGAGATGTTGGTTAGAGAACTGACCAAGTCGGTCGTAAAAAAGAACGAAGAGTTAAAAAATAAAATTATGGGAATGATTAAAGAGCACTTCCACAGAGACACACTCATGGGGAAGGAACTAAAGCTCTACAAGCAACTGTGTGAAACATACAACATGTCTCCACACTCAGCAGAGAAGCTTATCTTTGAGATTAGAAAGCAACATGATGGATTAGATAAGAAAGGGTTGTTCAGTGAACAGACCACACTTATCAAGAAAATCAACCAAAGCCTCTCTAAACAATCTTATTCAAGTTTTGTTCCAAATTATAAAAGCTTGGCCACCATTTATCAAATCTTTAATGGCGAGGCTACAACAAAAGAAAGAGTTCTCCTTGAGGAGACAATGATGAGAACGATGGTATCATCCCCAGAGCAAAAGAAAGCTCAGAACCTTGATACAATCGACAACATCACTTACAAGACATTCGTAAAGAAGTTCAACGCAGAGTACGGAAGCAAGCTTCTGGAAGAGCAAAAGCAGCTTCTTAACAAATACATCGTCTCCTTCTTGGACAATGGTGTCGAGTTTAAAATTCATCTCAACGAAGAGATTGGAAGATTGAAAAGTAAAATCCAGCAATCACTCTCTTCTCTTGAAATAAAAGAAGACGAGGATATGTTAGAGAAAACAAAGACAGTTTTAAAGATTGTTGAAAGTTTCAGCACAAAAACAATCAACGACGCTTTACTCAAAAGGGTCTTGAAAATTCAAAGCTTGGTGAAAGAAATTAATAATGGCGATAACAGTTAAAATAAATCCTAGCACAGTAGAGGTCGGAACAGTCAAAGAGACCATTACTCTCCAAGCAAGAAAAACTCTTGATGGAAACATTATGATTTTTGATCATGAAGAGATGGACATTGTTGTAATGCCAAATAAAAACAAAGTCGTCGCTTTTCCAAAAGAGTTAGTTAACGATAGAGTGTACGCCGCACAAGACAGATTATTCTTTTTCCTTAGAGACCACGGCGTCTTGGAATTAGGAACTACGCAAGGTGGAAATATTTACGGTTCTATGGAGGCAAAGTTGGGCGCTCCTCTCAGAGAAGATCTAAGCGCCGTCAATGCAACATTATTCTCAATCAGTAAATTTATTGAGAAAGAAAAGCCATACTACGCCTATGATAGGGTAGAGGCTAATACTGTCGATAGACTTACAGACCCCGACGAAGAGGACTCAACCAGACTTGGTGAAGTCCCGCAAGAAGTAGAGAAAGGTGGAATGCGCCCAGGTTGGATCCGAGGCCCATACGGTCTGAACTACATGTATCGTTTTTAATTGGTGACGTTTGGAACTACTTTATTTCATTTTATGCACCTTTGGTATGACACAAATCCTAGTATACGGAAGTATATTTGATAGGATTCGTCCCAAAAGTAAATTCTTCCATTGCCCTATGTGCATTGGGTTCTGGTCTGGTTGCCTTCTTTTCGGTATAAACAACTATACGGAACTATTTACATTTGATTATAATCTGGCGAACGCATTTATTTTAGGATGCATCTCATCAGGAACTTCTTATGTTTTATGTATGTTGTTTGGTGATACTGGATTACAAGTTGGAGAAGCTAAATGAGTAAATGGATGTTACAACCAGTGAGACGCTGCTGCAAAGGCAGCATAAACGTGCGGTTAGCGACCGCTATTTTCAATCGAGGAATAAATTATTATGGGTAAAATGATTCTAAGTGAGTTTTATGAGTTATGTGAAGGCGGCATTTGTGAAGACCTTCTCACAGAAGACGAAAAGAGACAGATGCGTGACAATGACGCTTGTTATTTAACAGGAGTTATGCAACGTTTTGGAGAGCAAAACGGAAATGGACGAGTTTATCCAGAAGGGGTTCTTAGACGAGAAGCTGAGAACTACACCAAATTGGTAAAAGAAAGACGAGCACTTGGAGAGTTAGATCACCCAGATTCATCAGTAGTTAATTTAGCAAACGCCTCCCACCTTGTTATAGACATGTGGTGGGACGGCAGTGCTTTGATGGGCAAAGTCCAGATTTTAGACACGCCATCAGGCCAAGTTTTGAAATCCCTTGTTAAGGCAAAAGTGAAGTTGGGAATCTCATCCAGAGGTTTGGGATCTGTAAGCGAGCGAGCAGGGCAAACAATCGTTGAAGACGATTTCCAACTTATCTGCTTTGACTTCGTATCCGAGCCATCCACTACAGGAGCCTTTATGATGAAAGAGGGCAAAGAGCCAAACATTTACACCAAGGCTGATAAAATCAACAGACTTCTAAACGACATCATTAGAGACGAGAAATGAAAAAAACAGAATTAAAAAAAGTATTGAAGCCGCTTATCAAAGAATGTATCAAAGAAGTAATCTTTGAGGATGGAGTTCTATCAGGTATTATTGCAGAGGTTGTAACCGGCGTAGCTATTTCAACCCCAACCCTGAACGCAGCCCCTCCAAAGCTTCAAGAGGCACAAGAAGACCAACGTCTCGCTAAAGCTGAAGCAGCACGAAACAGCAAGATGAAAGAGACCAGAGAGAAGATGCTCAACGCCATTGGCCAATCTTCTTACAATGGCGTAGACCTTTTTGAGGGAACAAAGCCAATGGCATCAACTTCAGGCCCTGACCACGGCGCTCTTGCTGGTACTGACCCAGAAGATGCAGGAATAGACATCTCCTCACTTATGGGAAATACAAGAACTTGGAAAACATTAGCAGGTAACGACAAATGAGCAAACCAGTACATGTACAAATAAAACCAAAAGATAGAGAATCTATCGAGAGAACTGTAAAAAGATTTTCTCGTAAGGTCAAGAAAGAGGGCATCCTCGATGATGTCCGTTCAAGAAGATATTATGAAAAGCCAAGCGCTAAAAAACGACGCTTAGAAAAAAAGAGAAAAGCAGTTTTGAGACGTCTAAAGGCAAAAGAGCAATCTAATTACTAAAAAGTCAATCATTACTAGGAGATAAAAGATGGCAGAAGCAAATTACACAAAATTCCCCGGAGTGGGTATTGGAAACGTAGGTTCATATCAGGTAGCTGGAGGTCCCTTCATTACAGGCTCTAGCACTCTCGCTCTGGGCGCAGAAGCCAAAATCGAATTCCCAGCAGTGACCAAGAGAATAACCGTGTTTGCTTCAGGAAGTGCTTCTAACATCAGAGTTCATTTCGCTAGTAAAGACGAAGGCGACGGTGGAGCAATAGCAGGCGAGCACTTTGTCGAATTAAACAACGCCACAGGTGGCCCAGTTGAAACTGAATCTTTTACTTTCAATGTAAAGTGTAGAGAATTATATATCACTTCCAGAAAAGCTGGCTCCGGGTTCAAAGTCTACGCAGAATTAACTCGTATTCCTACTAAAGAGATGTATGTACTCTCTGGCTCCGGTATCAACGAGTACACCTAGAAACCCTATATTTAGTGCGGTTTTCAACAAGCTAATGCTTTTAGTGACTTATCGCACTATTTATTTTTGACTTATTTTTATTGGAGTGAAACAATATGTCTGTAATGTTAGAGCAAGCAATCATCGACGCCGAAGCCCTTAAAGAGGCTGCGTTAAAAAACGCCGAAGCGGCAATCATCGAGAAATACTCAGATGAGATCAGAGAGGCAGTTGACAGCCTTCTCGATGAGGAAGAGCAGCCAGAAGACCTGGCCGCTATTGAAGACACGCCACAGCTTGAAGAACAAGAAGAATTTGAAATGGATGCAGAAGTAGAAGAGCTTCCAGAGATCCCAATGGCTCATCAACACGACGCAGAATGTGGTTGTCCAGATCACGAAGACGGCGAAGTTGAAATCGAGCTTGACCTCGGAGCACTTACACCAAGTCCAGAAGAGATGACTTCAAGAGAAGAAATTGTAGACGAAGTTCCACTCGAAGAAGAGGCCATTCAAGAGGAAGAGAATCTTGAAGAGGCAGAAGAAACCCTCCAAGAAGAAGAAGTTCTTGAGGAGGAAGAAATTGAAATTAATGAGGAAGACATTGCTGAGATCGTTGAAGAGTTAACAGTAGACGCCACAGCAGTTCCTTCCGGAGTCCCTGGAGGTGGTACAAACCACGCACAACTTCAGGACTTAGCAAACGTTATTGCCGCTGAGAATGCACAGATTGAAGCCGAAGGCGAGAAATTCGACGAGGAGAAAATTGAACTCGAAGAAGCTTTCAAGCAAATCTATTCTGAAAATCAGGAAATTCTTGGCGAGAATAAAAAATATAAAGATTTACTTATGCAGATGAAAGAGAGGCTTGAAGAAGTCAATCTCTCAAACGCTAAGTTGCTTTATACTAATCGTGTTTTGGGCAGTACCTCTTTGAATGAGCGACAAAAAACTAAAATTGTTGAAGCGATTTCCAAAACCGATAGTGTTGAAGAGGCGAAGGTCGTTTTCGAAACACTTCAAAGCGCAGTGGGAGCAATCGACAGGAAGCGTTCTCCAAAGTCACTGAGCGAAGCAGTTACCAGAAAATCTTCAACAACACTTCGAAGCCGAAAGGCCAAGAAAACTATCGCAGACCCCGTTTCCAATCGCTGGAAGGCGTTGGCGGGAATCGAATAAACTAAACTTAAAGGAGTTAAAAATAAAATGTCTGTATTGAATAAATTAACAGAAGGCATTGTTAATAGAGATCTCCAGAAGGAAGGTGCTGCTCTACTGAATAAGTGGGAGAAGACTGGACTTCTTGAGGGTATTAACAGTGACTCACAAAAAAATGGCATGGCCCGCCTGCTTGAGAATCAAGCAAAGGAGCTACTTCGTGAGGCAAGCACTATGGCAAGTGGAGACGTTGAAGGTTTCGCCGCTGTAGCTTTCCCACTCGTCCGTCGTGTTTTCGGTGGACTTATCGCTAACGATCTCGTATCCGTTCAGCCAATGAGCCTTCCATCAGGTCTCATCTTTTTCCTTGACTTCACATTCACCACTTCCAAGCTCGGTAACGAGAGTGGCGACTCACTTTACGGTGGTGGAGTTGTAGGACACCAGATTACTGGTGGTGTTCAACTCGGCGTATACAACAGTGGCACTGAGGACGGTGGCGAAGAGTCATTCTACGCCCTTAATAACGGTTATTCCTCTCCAACTGCCTCCATCGCACTGCTCCCTTCTGGGTTCGTTGTCGTCGCATCCGGTACGGTTGCGGCTGGGGTTGGAGCCCACCCCGGACAGTCGCAGGCCGACGTAGATAAGCTTAACGAGCTTTGCCGCTTCGACCCAGATCTTTCCGGAACAATTTGCGCTGTGTTCGAGATGACTGGTACTACTAATTTGGGCCAGCTTAACCTTGACAATCTTGTTCCAATCACTCCAATTGCTGGTGGTTCAACAAAGATCCGCATGGTTCGTCGTTTGAGCACGCTTGCTTCCGGCTCCGCTGGTAGTGATCCATCAAATGAAGCTTTAAGGATTCAGATGGTTGTTCGCTCAACAGGTTCTGCTGGAGTCGGCGGTCCTGCCGACCTTGGAGCACCCACTGTCGGTGTGTTATCCGCTCTTACCGGTACTTCCGCCATCACGCTCGCTTTCCCAATCACTGATAACTTCAACAACGTTACTGCCGAAGCTGACGCTCGTGGTATCGGTGCTGTTGTTGGTGCTGACACTTGGGGACTTGAGAACAACACTGAGATCCCTGAGATCGACATCAAGGTAGACAGCGTCTCCGTGACTGCTAGAACCAAGAAGTTGAAGGCTAAGTGGACACCAGAGCTTGGTCAAGACCTTAATGCTTATCACAACCTCGACGCAGAGGTTGAGCTTACAGGTATTCTCTCAGAGCAGATCGCTCTTGAGATCGACCGTGAGATCCTTGAGGACCTCATCGTTGGCTCACAGGCTGGCACACTTTACTGGTCACGTAACGCTGGTAAGTTTGTAAACCGTGAGACTGGTAAAGAGATTGGTGCAAGCACTGCTCCAGACTTCACCGGTACAGTGTCTGAGTGGTATGAGACTCTTTGTGAGACTATCAACGATGTCTCCGCTCGTATCCACCGCAAGACACTTCGTGGTGGCGCAAACTTCATCGTTTGTGGCCCAGAAGTTGCCAACATCCTTGAGTTTACCTCTGGATTCCGTGCTGACGTAACTGGCGATGCAGATCGTGGTACTGTCGGTGCTGTAAAGGTCGGTAACCTTAGCAAGAAGTGGGATGTCTATGTTGACCCATACTTCCCACGCAATGTCGTCCTCGCAGGACGCAAGGGTGGTTCATTCCTTGAGAGCGGCTACGTGTACGCTCCATATGTCCCACTCCAGGTAACTCCAACTATCTTCGGCACAGAGGACTTCGTTCCTCGTAAGGGCGTCATGACCCGCTACGCCAAGAAGATGGTTAGACCAGATATGTACGGTCTAGTTATCGTCGAGGACCTCATTGGTTAATTTTAACTAATAAACCAACAGGTTAGTAGAAAAGACCCCACGTTAACTTATGTTAGCGTGGGGTTTTCTATTTTCAGAAACTATTTACACTAGGAGAACTTTATAGATGGCTCGTCCCACCCTAACCCCGAAAAGTCAATCAAGCAAAGTCGTTTTGCCCATTACAGGAAGCCCCGGACATATATCCGCAGTTTTACCGTATACAGTTTATACTGGCTCGGTTGAATTCCTGTCTGGTGCATCAGACCAAGTTGCTTACACATACAGCAAATTAGGAGGAGATGTCTTAGACATTGAGCTTTCTTCCTCGCAAGTATACACAGCCTACCAAGAAGCGGTGTTGGAGTATTCCTACATCGTCAACATTCATCAGGCAAAGAGTATCCTTCCAAGCATCTTGGGAGAGCAAACAGGAACATTCGATCACGAAGGTCGTTTGCGAGCAGGAGAGCTATCCTCAAGTCTCAATAGCGGCCTCTCCATCGATGGAAATTCAGTTCATGCAGAAGCGGGCATTTCACTTAAATACCCAGACTTCCAATTCACCTATTCAAGAAATATAGGGAACAATACATCATTTGAAGCAGGCTTCGGTGGAACACAAAATCACTATTCAGCTTCATTCGACACAGTTGTTGGCCAGCAAGACTACGACCTTCAGACCATCATCTCCGAATCATCAGCCCTGTCTTCAAGTTTCCCATTCTTTGAGAAGGTGAAAGATAGAAGAATTGAAATTTCAAAAGTATTTTATAAAACACCATCTGCTTTCTGGAGATTCTATGGATACTATGGAGGGCTCAACACAGTTGGAAACCTCCAAAACTACGGACAATACGCAGATGACTCACAGTTCCAGATTATTCCAGTTTGGCAAAACAAACTACAAGCGATGGCTTATGAAGACGCAATCTATACAAGAAACTCTCATTGGTCTTACGAAATCAAAAATAATAATTTAAGACTTTATCCAGATGTCACAACGCTATCCCCATCCAAGATGTGGGTTGAGTTCTTTATTCCAAACGAAAAAAACGCTTGGGACGAAGATGACGGAAAGGAAGATGGCAAAAGCGGTATTAACAACATCAACACCGCTCCGTTCGCTAACATCCCGTATGAGACCATTAACGGCATTGGTAAGCAGTGGATTAGAAGATTTGCACTATCCCTCTCAAAAGAGATGCTAGGGCTAATCAGAAGCAAATTTGCAACCCTACCAATCCCAGGGGACTCCGTAACCCTGAACGGCTCTGACCTTATTTCACAAGCGAAGGCAGAACAGGAATCATTGCGAGAGGAATTAAAACAAATTCTTGACGACACCACATACGACAAGCTGATGGAAACAAAGTCAGCCACAATGGATAGCGTCAACAACATTCAGACGAAGATTCCATTACCAATCATGACAGCATAAGGAGGGCACCATGGCAGATAAAAATAAATGGTCCCAGCCAGACGCTCCACCACCACCGCTTTTCACAGGAAAACCGGAGCGTGATTTCGTCAAGCAGGTAAATGATGAACTGATTGAGAGAGTAATTGGCCAGCAAGTTGCCTATTACCCTATCAGCGTGAAGCACACAAACTTTCACCCTCTTTATGGAGAGGCAATCAAAAAGACATTCTTGCCTCCAGTCAGAGTTTATGCCCTCGTGGAATACGACGGTCGCCCTACAACGTACATGCCGAACATCGGTGTAGACAGGATGTCTTCTATCACAATTCACTTTCACAAGAGAAGATTAACCGAAGACCAAGATTTATTTGTGCGTGTAGGTGATTTCGTCTTATACGGGGATATTTACTATGAGATCGTTGCGTTGGATGAGCCAAAACAAATCTTTGGTCAAGTAGACCACAAGATGGAAATCTCAGCGAAATGTATCAGATCCAGAGAGGGAGTCTTTGATGTCTGCTAAAGATAAATCATACACCGGGGTTGAAGACCCAAGCATTCTTCACGAGTATGCAGTTCAGCCATCAACCTTTGAAACAATCGACCAAGCGTTATATGACTGGGTCAACAGTGAACTAAACATTTTCTCCGAGACCAATAAAGGATTTAAAAAAGTTCCTGTTTTGTGGATGTCCGCTGAAAGATCACACCAGATAAAAGCCGACAGAGCCTTGAGAGACGATGAGGCAGAAGCGCTTATCCTCCCTCTTATCTCAGTTGAGAGAACTTCTGTAGTAAAGAGTCCAACAAGCAAGGGCATCTTCTATGGAAACATACCATCAGTCCCAGACGCAAAGGGTGGCTCAATCGTCGTCGCACGAAGAATCAATCAGGATAAGACATCCAACTTCGCCAACGTCAATGCTCTTAATAAGAGAAGGCAGGCAAACTTCCCCAAGAAGAATAAGAAAGTTGTCTATCAGACAATGTCTATTCCAATGCCGGTCTATGTTGATATGTTCTATAACATCACTCTGCGATGCGAATACCAACAACAGATTAATGACATGGTCACCCCCTTCATTACAAAGACTGGAGGTATCAACAAGTTCCTCCTTAAGAAAGACGGACACATGTTCGAAGGATTCATTCAGGAAGACTTTGCACAGTCTAACAACGTAGCTTCTTTGGATGAGGAAGAGAGAATCTATAAGACCGAAGTAACTATTAAGGTTCTTGCCTATTTGATTGGCGAGGATAAAAACCAAGAACAACCAAAAGTAGTAGTAAGAGAGAACGCAGTAGAGGTAAAAATCCCAAGAGAGAGGGTCATTCTTGATGAAACTCCACCGTGGATTGATAAAAGAGGTTTTTATCGTAGCTAGATTTACTTTTAGGTCTAGTCCTTACTATTTATTAGAGAAATTATTGTACACAGGAGACGTTCCAACATGGCATCAAAAAAATTCAATTTTGTTTCACCAGGCATTCTACTCAATGAAGTAGACAATTCACAACTTCCAGAGGCTGCTACAGCCCAAGGTCCGGTCATTATTGGCCGTACACGCAGAGGACCAGGAATGGTTCCCGTAAAGGTCAATTCAATGTCCGACTTTGTAAGAGTTTTCGGAGACCCAGTCCCAGGACAGGGTGGAGGAGATATCTGGAGAGACGGCAATACAATTGGGCCAACATACGCTTCCTTTGCTGCACAAGCATGGTTAGCCAACAACTCACCTTGTACAATGGTGCGTCTGCTTGGAGCAGAGCACACCAATAAGACCTCAACAGGAAATGCAGGTTGGACCGTCACTGACGTAACTGACACTTCAGCAGGTGGTGCTTACGGACTTTTCGTAACAACAGCTAGTGCTCAAGGTTTGGCAATGGGACACACATCGTCCCTAGCCGCAGTCTTTTACACTGACGCAACCACAGCAGTTGCCCTCCACGCAGGCGACCACTACAATTCAGCGAACTCAGCAGGTGCTTTGTTTTATGACACAGTGGCCACGTCTTCAACCAACTCTTGGCTCCCAACGTCTTCCGCAGACTCATGGGGAGAGTTCACTGCCGTCATCGGCACCTACGCCAATGTGGTAGCAGGAACTGCTGACAAGTACGTCTTCAACTTCGACAGAAATTCAGACAAATACATCAGAAAAGTGTTTAACACAAACCCAATCCTAACCAACTCAACTGTTACAACTACAACAGAGGGTTACTGGTTGGGAGAGACTTTTGACAACTTCCTTAGAGAAGAGTACTCAGCCGGAATCACTGGCGCAGGAAGTATCGCAAACGGAATGATTGCTGGTCTTGAGACAAACGGAGAGAACCAGTGGGGAGACCGTAACTCAGCATTCTCAGATGCAAGAACTGGTTGGTTTATCCCACAGGATATTGGAAACCACAACACGTTCCAGCCTGAGAGCGCACAAAAGCTCTTCCGTTTGGTCGGACTCCCAGGATCAGGAGATTGGACACAAAAGAATATTAAGGTTTCAATCCAAGATATTAAGCCTCCAACTCGTGAAGATGAGAAGTATGGGACTTTCTCTGTGGTTCTTAGAGCTATCACTGATAGTGACAAAGCTGTCCGCATTGTAGAGTCTTACACAGACTGTAACCTTAACCCTAATTCAATCAACTACGTCGCAAGAAAGATCGGTGACAAGTACATTGATTGGGACGATACAGATAGAAGATACAGAGAGTATGGAAACTATGACAACGTGTCTAGCTTCGTCCGTGTTGATGTAAACACAGATGTAGACGCTGGTTCAACCGACGCTCGCTTCCTTCCATTCGGTGTTTACGGCCCACCTCGTGCCGCAAGATTCGGAAACAGCACCGAGCAGGCTACTGGCTCTGCTAGTGCAAAGGTGGCATACGCAAATTCCTTCATCTCTTCAAACAGGTTCCTTGGACCCAGTGGTTCTGTTTTCGCAGCGAACACGAATGCAAACATTCTTGCTTTCGGTATTCCGTCAACAGGTTCATTCCTCTATCCAACGGTTGGACTCCGAACAGGGTCCACTGCTGATGATTTGGCGAGACCACAGGATGCTTACTTTGGAGCTACTACAATTCAAAGTGGTACTGCAACAGTATACGACCCAAGTACTCCCGAGTCGCTTTTAAGAAATGCCAACAACCTAGACATCGACTATGGCTCAGACAGCTACAGCCCAGCTTGGTACTTCACCCTGGACGACTTGATGACAGGTAGTGCAGGCGTAGGCGACCCAAGATTGTGCTACGTTTCAGGCTCACGCCTCGCAGGACACTCAGTAACAGTCCATAGCGGTTCAAGTCTACTCCTCACAGGTAGTGGCCAGAACCTTGGCTATAACCGTTTCACATCTACCTTCTACGGCGGATTCGACGGATTGGACATCACCGAGGCCGAGCCATTCAGAAATACACTTCTGAGCGGTAAGACAGAGCTTACAAACTATGCTTTCAACTCCGTGAAGCGTGCCATTGACACAATTAGTGACCCAGAATATGTCGAGTTCAACCTCGCAACAATTCCTGGTTTGACTAATGAGTCCCTGACTGCAACACTAATTGACGCATGTGAGGATCGTGGTGATGCTCTTGCTATCATCGACTTGAAGGGCGACCTGGTTCCTTCAACCGAGAACACAAGCACCGCAGCCACAAACCGCCCTAATGTAACAAACACAGTTGCAAACCTTAAGACACGCCAACTTAACTCAAGTTATGGTGCCGCTTACTTCCCATTCGTCCGAATCAGAGACTCTATCTCTGACGTAATCCTTGACGCTCCTGCTTCCGTAGCAGCACTTGGAACAATCGGATACAGTGAGTCAGTAAGAGCACCTTGGTTCGCCCCTGCTGGATTCAACAGAGGTGGATTGAGTCAAGGCGCTGCTGGCATTCCAGTGGTAGGTGTAACCTCAAGATTGACTGCTAGAGACAGAGACACACTCTACGCAGCCGGAATTAACCCAATTGCTTCTTTCCCAGCAGAGGGCATCGTAGTCTTCGGACAAAAGACACTTCTCGGAACAGAGAGTGCTCTTGATAGAATTAACGTCCGCAGACTTCTCATCCTTATTAAGAAGGAGATGTCCCGCATCGCTGCCTCTACTCTCTTTGAGCAGAACGTAGAAGCAACTTGGTTGAGTTTCAAGAACCGTGCCGAGATCGTCCTTAACAATATCAAGGGTGGTCAAGGTCTCGTAGACTACAAAGTTGTTCTTGACAAAACAACAACCACGCCTGAAATGATTGATAGAAACATCATGTACGCAAAGATTTTCTTGAAGCCAGCGCAGGCAATCGAATTCATCGCTCTTGACTTTGTCATCACAGACACCGGAGCAGGATTTGCCGACTAAGAAGTGAAGTATAAAATACTTCACTCCACTATTTAATATTAAGGAGATTATAATATAATGGCTGACTTTTGGGCAAATAGCACCCTAGAACCAAAGAGGAAACATCGGTTTTTGTTGTTCTTCAACAACGTCGATTTACCACAATACGTTATCAAATCAACGGATAAACCTTCATTTTCAATTAATACCACAACACACAACTACTTTGGTCATCAATTTCACTACCCAGGACAAGTTGTATGGGAGCCGATTAATGTCACTTTAGTCGATCCTATTTCCCCAGACTCCTCAACAGCCCTTAACGAAATCCTCCGCAAATCCGGCTATGGAACTCCTGACGAAGCAACAGGCGACAAGAGTATCCTTCCAACAGTTTCAAAAGCCAACGCAGTTTCTGCTCTTGGTGGAAAGGTTATCATCAGACAATACGATGTCGAGGGCCTCAACACAGAGCCAGTAGAGAGTTGGGAACTTTGGAACCCTTGGATCGAATCAGTGAATTATGGTAGCCTAGACTATGAATCTGACGAAATGTTAGAAATTAGCTTAACAATTCGCTTCGATTGGGCTAAACTAGACTTCTAAACATAATGAGGTAAAATATGTCTGTTAGAAATAATGCTGATAGAACGGCTGCGCCCGTTCCAGCAGATACGCCCGTGACGCAAACTGCTGATACGGGCTTTTCCTTTACCACTCCAACGGAGTTCGTTGACCTTCCTTCTGGAGGTAAGTTCTACCCTGAAGGTCACGCACTGCATAACGTTGACTCTGTGGAGATTCGTTACATGACAGCAAAGGATGAAGACATCCTAACGTCCAGTTCTTTATTGAAGAAGGGAATCGCTGTTGATAGGATGTTAGAGAACATTCTTACCAACAAGTCTGTCAAGGTTGATGACCTTTTGGTTGGAGACAAGAACGCTTTGATTCTAGCTGCCAGAGTAACAGGTTACGGAGCAGACTATACAACTGCTATTACGTGCCCTGTTTGCGGTACAAAAAACAATCATGAGTTCGACTTGTCTTCCCTCAAGACAAAGGAAGTGGAGATTGATGTAAATCTCTCATCAGAAGGAAACTTCCTGGTTACTCTTCCAAAGTCTAATGTCCAAGCTGGCGTAAGACTTCTAACCGGAAAGGACGAGAAAACTCTTGCGGCCCAGGCCGAGACAAGAAAAAAACATAATCTTGAAGAAGCAACACTGACAGATCAGTTTAAGAAAGTCATCTGTTCCGTGAACGGAAACACAGATATAAATACAATCTCTCAGTTTGTAAACAATATGCCCGCTGCTGACTCTCGTTATCTCCGAGGCGTCTATGCAGACCTTATGCCAAACATAGATATGAATCAGAGCTTCAACTGCACATCTTGTGGATTTGAAGAGGAGGTAAGTGTTCCGTTCACAGCGGACTTTTTTTGGCCTAAGTAACGAGTACATGGAGAACGTCTACGAACAGTTCTTCTATTTAAAGCATCACGGTGGTTGGAGTTTCGTTGAAGCATACAATCTCCCCGTCCCAATTCGTCTTTGGTTTGTCAATAGGCTTTCCAAACATATCCACGAACAAAACGAGGAGATAAAAAAGAGTATGAAAAGAAACTAAATCACTAATTATATTAGGCTAGTATAACCCCAGGAGATTTACAGGATGACAGAGCAAGACGAAATGGTTTCACTTTCATTTGATTTTGGACCCGCAAGGCGTGGAGAAATAACGGAAAGTTATCTCACAGCCCTTGGTGCCGTCACAGGATCCGCCCTCCGACAAATGCTCTCCGGAGCAAAGGGGACGATGAATATCAAGGGAAAGCCTTCTGAGATTGATGCCTATGTTGGCGCTCTCTTCGCAGAGAAAGCATACATGCAAGCCATCTCTCAATCTGGCCTTGATAACCCCAAGACACGCCGCAATGCAGCCGAGCTTTCAAAAGCGGTTAGAAAGTTTGAAAGAAGAACAGGTCTGAAATGGCCATTTAAATAAGGGGTTATTAAATGGCTGGCGAAGAAGAATTAAATAAAATATTAGAAGTAAAGCGTAAGATCGCTGAACTCGACGAAGCAGAGATTAAGGGCGCTGAAAAGATATCTGTATTACGCAAAGATCGTATCAGAGGTCTCAAAGAGCAGTTGGCATTTCTTGAGAAAGCGGGTGACCTGCAAGAAGCAATTCTTGAAACTATGAAAGAAAAGGCACTTGCAGAGAAAGACCCCGAAGTTAAGATACTGCTCGGAGAACAGTATCAGCTATATGTAGCACTTAAAGAAGCCGCCAAGGATCACGGGGATCAACTAAAAGAACTAACAGGGGCCAACCTAAAACTAGCAGAAGCTCAAGAAGAGTCAAATAAAGAAATGGCCGAAGGAGCGCAGCACATGCTCTCCCTCATCGGCTTTGGCGATAAATTTGCCGATACCACATTGGGGAAGCTGACCACCGGCCTCGGAGGTTTCGCAAAAAGCCTTACTTTCGGCTCCGATGGCTTGAAAGATATGGTAGCGGGATTCAAAGAAATGGAAGTAGGTTCCAGGTTTGTGGGTGTCGTAGCTAATTCATCAACACAACTAATGATGACTCAAGACTCTATGGCCTCTTCATTCTTACGATCCACCGGAGCATCGATGGAGTTCTCCTCCGCACTAAAAGGAGGAAGCGAAGAACTAAGAGTTATGGGTATCAACCTTGAAAACGCAGGCCACGCAACAGCAGCCCTGTTTGAGAACACGACAGCCTTTAAAGACGCCAGCCAAGCAACCAGGGTTGAACTTATATCATTTACCGGAGTTCTAATGGACTTGGGCGTGGACGCAAATGCAACCGCAGGCTCCATACAGACAATGACCAAGGGACTTGGAATGACCGAGTCCGAAGCTATGGAAACAACGGAATCAATTGTACATCTTGCCCGAAGTTTGGACATGGACCTTAATGGTGCAATATCTGACTTCAACGATCTCGCTCCACGCTTGATGGAGCACGGCGAGAACATGACAGAAGTCTTTGAAGGGCTTTTGGTTCAGTCAAGAGCCACAGGTTTATCAATGCAAAGCCTTGTTGGCATCGCAGCACAGTTTGATACTTTTGAAAGTGCAGCCCAAGCAACCGCAAGGCTAAATGGAATCCTCGGTGGTCCATATCTAAACAGCTTGAATATGGTTTATGCCACAGAAGAAGAGAGGTTGCAAGCAATGAGAGACACTCTTGACCTTTCTGGAAAATCATTTGACGCAATGGGAAGACTTGAAAAGAGAGCCTTCGCCAACGCAGCAGGCTTCCAGAACGTAGGTGACGCCGCCAAGTTCTTTAACACAAGCCTAGATGACCCAGCGGTCCAAAAAAGAATCGATAGGGAAGAAGAACTGGCCGCTATGGCAAAACAAACTCAAGACATCATGGAGAAACTAAGAGTAACAATGATGGGCTTGGCTATCAGCCTGGAGCCTGCTCTAAACCTTATGAAGGGAATCTTAGACGTCTTTATCAAAGTAAATGACGCCATGAACGGTTCTCTCGGCATCTTCGCCTCTGTAGCTTTTGGTGTTGTTAAGCTTACTAAAACCTACGCTGGACTGGCCGCAGCAAAACTCGCCGCCGCCAAAGCAGGCCAAGCAGGCGCTGCTCGTGTTCTTGGCGGCGCATCTCTCGGCCTCCTCGGCCTTGGCGGCATCGGCCTCGCCGCAGCCGGTATCTATGGCGTCGGCAAAATGGCTGGCTTCTTCAACGAAGGCGGAACTATCCCCGCTGGCCAAACAGGAATTGTAGGAGATGGCCCCAATGGACAAATCCTCCCAACATCAGAGCTTGTAACAGGTCCAGCAACTGTAACTCCAATGAACCGAGTTAACAACTCAGGCGGCGGTATATCCGATGCTGATATAACAAAGTTGGCTGGCCTAATCAATTCAAATTCTAACCGACCCATCGAGCTTGTAATGGACAGGGAAAGAGTGGGAAGTATCATCGGTGACTATCAATCAAAGAAAAGCCGACAAGCTCTACAAACAAAATATTGATTGAGAAGTATTTATAGAAAGGAATAAAATTTATTATGGCCGACCAAAGCCCAACAAAACCAGCAGTAGATACTACAAATCTGGACGCCTATGTCAACCCAATTCAAGCAATGGTTACACATGAAAAGCTCGTGTTGGACATTTATAGTATGACTGCAAGAAAGGGAATCGCATTCCCCGCTTTGATAAAGTCATATCAAGATAGCTTCTCAACAAACTTGGAGACAGTTACTTTCGTAGGACACCCAGAACCACTTAGAAAGGCTAAATCAACAGAGAGAACAATTGCAATCACCATCGCCGTTGTTGCTCAAGATGTCCACGAGGCAAAAAAGAACCTCACCAATGTTAAACATTTGGTTCAAATGTTATATCCTGCTATGGATCAGAAAACATCTATGGGAGTAAAGCAAAGGTATGTTCGTGTTGGAGGAGACCCCATTTTCAAGATACGCTTCCAGAACTTCATGGTTTCAGGTGAAAGCAGTGGAAAGCTTTCCTCCGCTAAAAGATCAGGTCTCAAAGGTTATATTGACGGCCTCTCATACACAATGGACTTCGACTCGGGAGTTTTCCCAGAGGGAGGAAAAGCAGGAACCGGAATGCTATATCCGCAAAATATCGAGCTATCATTCAGTTACTACCCATTCCACGAGACAGCACCAGGCTGGGTCTTCAACACAGACGAAGGAAAAACTCTACGACAAGGGTTCTCCCCACGTTCTCTCCCCTATGCAGTTGGGAAAAAAGAAGCCACTCCAAAACCCAGTAGTGGTAAAAAGAACTCAGCCAACGTCGCAGACGCCAATACACAAGCGGCAATCAATGAGGTGTTAAACAATGTCAAGTGAAAGATATAATAATAGAAGCATGTTCAGAAACCGAACTGAGTTGTATAAAGAATTTCTACAAAAAAAGAAGCTTGTAACAGGTCTTCTTCAGTATGGAACTCCACGAATGAGTTATCCAACTCCTGATGAGATTGGCGACTTAGATGTACAAGAGTATGTTTGGCAGTTCAATGATAGATTTTATAAACTTGCAGACAATGTATATGGAAACTCAGAACTCTGGTGGATTATTCCCTGGTTCAATCAAAAGCCAATGGAAGCAGACTATCGCCCAGGTGAGGTTATTTACATCCCACAGCCATTAGATGATGTCCTTGCGTTATTTTATAAGCAAGGAGATTAGAGATGGGCACTAAGCATACAGGCCAAAGTGTAGCTGATTTTAAGAAGACCGCTAAGGTACCTGACTTTACCAGTCAAACCTTTTTATGTCAATTCTTGCCGGTTATTATTGAGGCAAGAGGAAAGGATAAGTTAGAGAACTACAGCAGTGAAACGATTATTTCCAGAAAGCAAGACAACCTTCTCCTTTCAGATCCTCAGTTGCCCAACCCGCTTTCATTTACTAACGACTTGAATAATGCTTCCGCACAATCTTTGTTAGAGAATGTTCCGAAAGAAATTTTATCGAGCCTTCAGCCAGTTGTCGAGGTCTATAAAGTAGTCAATAAAGGCTTTGGACAAACTAAAAACATTTTACTTCCTTTCAGTAACTTCAAAGACCCTAACAAAATGGACCCACTCAATAGATATGCTGGAAGATCTCCAGGCCATCTAGCAGTAGGTTTGAGAGAATTCTCTTTCGACTACTTGGGAACTCAACCCGCAGAAGTAGATTATTTTATCAACTGTAAATTACGACTTTATTGTTCTTCTATGGATGCATTCTTCCACGAATATACAGATAAAGAGGGAGACAAGGTTTCGTTTTCTGATCTGATTAAACGCCCAGTCAGGACAAAACATCAAAGATATGACCATAAAGAGTTTAGAATAAGAGTGGACGTTAGATATCTCACACCAGACAAAAGTGTTCTACGAGATATGATAAAGAACTTGGGAATACAAAAGAAGAATAAAAAAGAGTTTATGAACAATTTGCACGCAGCAATAAAGAACTCTTCAACAAGCTTCTTCCTTACGTTGGTTCGCCATGAGATAGACTTTTCCACAGATGTTCCCTCTATGCCGTTTGAAATAACAATTGACTACAACGGCTCAGTTGAAACATCTTTGCTTTCTGACGACGCCGATTTATTGAAATCCCAAGCCGACTTGGAAACACTCAAAGAGGTGGGGGAAACAAACGCTGCTCAAAATCTTAGAAGATTTATAAAGGATAATCCACAATTTCAAAATCTGGAAACCAACGAAGATCTCCGTCTCAAGTTTCGAAAATTTGAGGAGACGTCCGGCATGACGAACAAAGTGGCTGCATCATATGAAGTTATCAAGGATTTACAAGAAGCAGGTTTGGTCAAAGATGGCAACGGTATGGCCGCCATAAAAGAATATGAAAGTTTTATCGGCCTCGTCGATGAAAAGGCAAGAGCACAGGCAATTAGGGGCCTGGATGAAGCAAACCTTCGTGCTCAATCCTATAATCAGATCTTCACCCGCCTCATGGGTAGAGACCCAAGAGCGGAAACTTTGAGATCTGTAGCTAAAAATTTAGATCTTGGCGGCCTGGGCGGCGCAAGGACTGACACAAGAACATCCCAAGTAAATACAAGCGTTGCTTATAACATCAATGAGGCCGAATCCCTCCGCAGACGAGCCAATGCCATAGACTTCGAAAACCCACGAATCAAGCCTAGCCTAATTTATACCATCCCGTTGGACACAAAAAATGATTTGATGCCTTGGATAAAGAAGAGGGCGGTCACATCCTATAGTAGTTCTGAAAGTGGAAACATAAACAAACTAAAACGAGAACTGGAGAAAGCAAAGAAGGATAAAAACCAAGAACAACAAAAATCCATTCAAGCAAAAATCAATGGTATTGAAAAGGATGTTGAAAAAAGGAGAGAAGATCTAACGAGCCAGAGTACAGATCTTGCTAATAAGATTAGAAAACAGAAGTTTGAAAGAGGTCTCACTTTACGAGGTAGCACTACGGAAGAGAGGCAGCAACAAGATTCGGAATTTGTAAGACTTCAAGGCTTGAAGAAGAGGACTGCTGGTGACGAAGAACAATTAAAGGCACTACAACAACAGATAGAAGAAAGAAAAAAGTCTAACCCTCCAGGCGGTAGAGATACTTACAACATATCATATTTTTATTTGGGAGATCTTATAGATACCGCATTACAGATACTCCACGATAATAATGAGGGAGATAGATTAGAGTTAGATTTCTGGACTATAAAAAATCAAAGAGGAAAGACACGAGTTGTTTTGGGAGAAGTAGAAGTATTCAACCCACTCAAGCCAACTGAAGTTCTCCGTGTTAATGTGGCAGACTTACCTGTGTCGATGGAACTGTGGTCAGACTTTTGGATTAGCAACGTTGTTAAGAAGTTAAAAACAAGATATACAATGAAGCACTTTTTCCGAGATGTCACAGCACAGCTTGTACCAGCTATTTTTCCAACAAGATATTTGGCAAATGGAGAGGTCAGCAACAAGGTGAGAGTGAACGTGGAATACTCTTCTCTTTCCAAAGATTTCCCCATTTCAGTTGAAGCCATCGAGACAAACATCACAGGCTTGCTCACAGCACACATCGCCGCCTGGAATCCTTCAAAGGACCAGGAAGTTGTTTATTTTTATGGGGTCTCTACAAAGCCAACTTGGCTAAGTGGGAATAAAAGAGAAGACTTAGCACAAGGGATTCTCCACCTTCCGGTTGGTCAAGAGGGAACACCATTGGAAGCCATATCTTTTTCTAAAGCAGACCAACCTTTTTATTTGGAAGCCAAAGCAGAAGAGGGTGGTATTTTAGATGATACAACCCAGTTGAGCGAACCTTATCATTGCAATTTTTCAGTGGTAGGAAACACTTCCATTAAACCAGGTCGTTACGTTCATATTAGCCTTCCTCAACTTGGGGGAGTTTCAAGCAATGAACGTCTTGCTACAGGTGCCCTAACAAGGGGAATGATACTTGGCATTGGAGGATATTTTTTGATAAACAAGGTATCTAACACTCTTTCAGCAAATGGAAACAGAATTGAGTGGAGAACAAAGGCTGACGCATTATGGCAAACTTTTGGAGAGAAGGCACCTCTACCTATTCACCCTCGACAACTTGCGGTCCATAGAGCAGGCGAGGCCGTCCTTGACACTGGTGCTGTAGTAACCAAGACAGTTACCAAGGGAGCCTCCAAGATCTTGAACTATGTCTCAAAGCTAGGCGAGGAAAAGATACAAACAGATAAAGAAGAACTCAAAACAGAAAAAGCAAAACGAAGTGCAGTAAGAAATACAAAAACTTATGATCGGACACAAAAATTCTAAAAGATATAAAAGACAATGGCAAAAACACTAAATTCATATATAAATTTTACGAACGAAGACGCCTTTAAGAAAAACGATTTCTCAGGCGGTGCGCCCTTGCTTGACATGTGGTACGACAAGGGACACTATGGGAGGGTAGATCAGAATCAAAACCCAATTATCCTAGACGGAATGAATAATCTAAAACAACTCGACACCACCGACAAGCAACTCTTGGCCGTAAACTTTGTTGTGGATGCTTACAATGATTTTAGAACTCGGTATTTACGAGCGGTAACATTTAATAAGATAAACACTCAGACGAATATAAAGATGGAGGCGATGAAAGCTTGGGAAAGTTTTGATGCACATTATGCACGTCAACTGGGCTCGTTGTTTACATCGACGCTTTCATTTTTCTCTTATGATTCAGAAAACTCTAACGTCAAAACGATTGTAGACTTCCAAAAACAATTTTCGTTATTTACAGATCAATATTCTTCTCACTTTCCTTTCAGCACATCTCAGATTGCAAAGTCTTCTTATTCAACCCCACTTGTGAGCGGATTGATGATTGAACTCGCAGAAGTAGATCAGAACGACCCGTCATTCAGAAGCCAATGGATTAACGATCCAAACTTCAATTATTACAGAGACACCGCAGCATACTTTGGATTCGTAGTGGACAAGAACTCCCCTTGGCGTTTGGTAGCCGACATCGGCTCTCCACAAATGGGCGAGTATATGAAGAAGTACGACATTCAATCAGCAGCAGATTTATTTAACAAATATTACACACGCACTTATACTATTGATATTGACAACCTCAAGAATATGATTTACTCATTTTACGATAATCTAATCACCCTCTCGCCAACCTTTACCATCCTAGAGACTGGAAAGTGCGGAGAGGTCATAAAGAAAAAAGAAGACAGAATGTTCTCTTCCAGAGAGAGCTTTGATTTAGAATTCAAAAACAAGTTCTGGCTAAAGACATATCTTCAGTTGAGACTGAAAGAAGAAAAGACAAACTTAGCACAGACCAAATTCAACTACATTCTACGTTATGCAGAGTCATTAGAAAAAAGACTTGACTTTAGCAAAGCAATCAGCTATATTAATAAACAGGTGCAGAAGTCTACCTCATCCAAGGCAGACCTGCGCTTTTGCCAAAACTATAATGAATGCGGTGTCTAGTTGCTTTTTCAGACCTTAGACGACAAAAGAGAATGTGTAGGAGTTTATTTAAATGGAAACCTCATCTATGACGAAATACCTGAAGGACTTTCTCGGACCTGGAGTTATTCTTCTTTTCTTGCTGATAGAGAGATTGATTATGCCTATCTCTATGCTGGCGGAGATGATCTTGAATCTGCTTGTCCCGCCCATCTACGGGACGACTGGGATCGAGTAAGCGGAAAACTCAAATCTTTCATCCGTTCCTTCCAGCTATCAAAGATTGACCTAACCCAGAACTGTTTCTTCGATTTGGTTCCACAACGCTTCCTCTTGGAGTTTTGTGACCTCAAGAACAAGATAACAGACCATGTATTCAAAACCCGAGAAAAACCAAAGAATTATGCGTTTTTTTGCTCTCTAACGAAAGTTATAGACGAAATCAGCCAACACCCACTCAACCTTGACTTCGGCGCTCTAAGGCACCGTCTCGTCGAGCACAGAGTGCGTCAGTGGGTAAAGAAGATGCAAGCCGCAGAACCTCGCATCAGATACAACCTTTTCGGTACAAAAACGGGCAGGCTTACCACCAAGAGAAACAGTTTCCCCATCTTGACGATGGACAAGAAATTCCGCAGTGTTCTCTACCCAAACAACGATTGGTTCGTCGAGTTGGACTTCAACGCAGCCGAACTCCGAACCCTCCTGGCTTTATCAGGACATCCACAGCCTCAAGAGGACATTCACGACTGGAACATCAAGAACATCTTCGGTCGCTCTATGACGAGAGAGGAAGCAAAGAAAGAGATTTTCTCCTGGTTATACAATCCAAGTGTTAAACATTCCGCAGAAAAAGTGTATAATAGAGACCAGGTAAAGAACAAGTATTGGAACGGAGAAGAAGTAACTACAGCATTTGATCGGACCATCCCCGCAGACGACCACCACGCTCTCAACTACATCGTTCAGAGCACCACAAGCGACCTATTGTTGCGGAGGATGATAAAGATACACGAGATGTTAAAAGATAAAAAGTCATTTATTTCTTGGAGTATGCACGATAGCCTTGTCCTCGACTTCGCAGATGAGGACAGGGAAATGCTGATTGACTTGGTGAGAGAGTTCTCCAACACTGAGCTTGGTCAATACAAGGTGAATGTCAACGCTGGAAAGAACTACGGCTTGATGAGGGAGTTGAGGATATAATGGATACAGTAATTGGATTAGGAAAAGCAGGTTGTAGGATTGCCGACAGGTTCTCTCAATACCCACAATACAAAATCTATAAGATTGACGTGGGTCTCAAGGGACTGAAGAAGAATGGGATCTATAATCTCCCTAAGCAGTCTGGACCCGAGAAGTATGAAGAGAAGTGTCCTAGTATGAAGAACTTCCTGAAGGGTGTGAATGGAGACGTCCTCTTTGTGGTAGGTGGTTCAGGAGATGTCTCGGCTGCTTCATTGAGAATCCTTGAGCACATTAGAGATTGCAGGATTAATATTCTATACATCCGACCCGATGTGTCCTTGTTATCAGAGACAAAGAAGAATCACGAGTGGGTCACCTTCAACGTTCTTCAAGAGTATACTCGCTCAGGAGTGTTCCAAAGAATGTTGATTGTCCAAAACACCACAGTCGAGGAAGCCATCGGGGAAGTATCCATCATTGGCTACCACGACAAACTGAATGACATGATTGTCTCCACTCTTCACATGATTAACGTCTACAATCACATTGATTCTGTGACGGATACGTTTGGAGAAGCCCCCGAAACTGCTAGGATTTCCACCTTTGGATTTTATGACCTGGAGGAAGAAGAAGAGAAATTGTTTTTTTCTCTTGACAACTGCCGTGAGTTACGATACTATTATGCTATCAAGAAGGAAGATCTGGAAACAGACAGCGGTTTGTTCAAGCAGATCCGACAACAAGTGAAACAAAACGAAATCAAAACAAGCTATGGAATTTATTCAACAAATTATGACAAGAACTTTGTGTACGTCTTAGCACATAGTTCAATAGTTCAAGGAGGCGCTTATGACGTCAGTTAAAGGACACACAGGAACATTCGTAAAACAAAATGGAGAGCAGCGAACAATGACGTTCGTTAAGATCCCAGACTTGCCTGAGCAATTTCTTCAGTCGAAGATCAAGGGCAACGGCAAGGATAGACTTCTCAAAGACAACCTCGAACTGGTTTGGGAGGTGAAAACTGATGGTTTTCGCATCTTCAACTGGAACACAGTTGTCGGAGAGGTAAAAGAAACACTACTGGAAGAAAGTATTTTTGTTCTTGACAAAGGGTAAAACATCTGGTATAGTGTATACAGCAGAGTGAGAGATTTGTCACTCTGACTTTAACTTTAATAGAGGTGAATAAAATGGGTTTAGACCTAGATAAAATGAGAGAGAAACTCAACAAACTACAAAACAAGAATCCTGGCTCCGATGTCTTTTGGCGTCCCCAGGATGGCGAGCAAACGCTTCGCATTGTCCCAACCAAGGACGGAGACCCGTTCAAGGATTTCTGGTTCCACTATAACGTGGGCAACAACCCCGGCTTCTTGAGTCCAAAGAGAAACTTTGGCACGCAAGACCCGTTGGACAGCTTCGTTCGCAAGCTGTTTAATGATGGAGACGAAGAGTCAATCAAGATGGCTAAGTCTCTTAGCGCACGCCAGCGCTTCTTCTCACCAGTCCTCGTTCGAGGAGAGGAAGACAAGGGTGTTCGTATCTGGGGATACGGCAAGCAAGTGTATGAGAAGCTTCTCAACCTTGTTCTTAACCCAGAGTATGGCGACATTACCGATCCCGAGTCAGGAACTGACCTTGTGATCAACTACGGTAAGCCCGCTGGTGCCCAGTTCCCACAGACTGGAGTAACTCCACGACGTAAGTCATCTGCACTTTGTGATGATGCTGTCGGCGGGACCGAGCGATGTGCAGAGTTGCTCGACAACATCCCAGAGTTTGAGGGTCTTTTCAACAAGAAGACCCCCGAAGAGGTGGGCCAACTCTTGGATGAGTTTCTTCTTAGCCAGTCAGACGCAGAGAGCGTCTCATCTGAGACTTCGAAGTTCGGAAAGGGCAGTGGAGATACCACTACCACTTCCTCCAAGAGTAAAGTCGATGACGCCTTTGGCGACCTAATGAAAGCATAAACACTTTCTCCGTACCGCAGGGAGGCATGGGTCTACAGATGCCTCACTTTTCTACTAACATACAGGAGACTAAATGAGCTTACAAGATAAAATCAAGAAAGCTAATGTAACAGACGACCATCCAGTCACGCTTGTCTTTCAAGACAGCACGGATGTGAAGCACTATAACGACGACTATCACGGATGGGTAGTTGAGGAAAGCCCTCTCGTACCAGCCGTTGCAGCCGTCGTGACAGATCCTGCGTTTGAAGATAACACTATTATTCAAGAGATGCGTGACGGCGGATACTTGGAGGGATATAGTGAGAACCCCACCGACGTTGCCGAGGTTCTTAAGGAGCATGGTTACAGTGATGGGAATTGGATTGGAATGGACTTAGATCAGTGGGACTACAAGTGGGGTGAGGTTACCTTGACCACGCAAGTAGAGACAACTGTATCACAGGTTCTAAGTGCCAACCCAGATTCTTTGAACGGCTGGACAGCCACGTTAGAGACCGAGCTTGGTGAACTCAAGCTTGAGAGCTAATCTTTACCGCAGGGAGGCACGGGTTTACAGGTGCCTCACTTTTACAAACAGGAGAAAACGTTGGCAAAACTAAAGAAAACAAAAGTTGGAAAGCTATCCGCCGCAGACATCCGGTCTATGATTAATAAGAAGTCCGGTCAGGCAGTAGCACACAATCTACAAGAGGAGAACCCCACCGAGGTAAAGGATTGGATTTCCACAGGCTCCCGTTGGCTTGATAGTATTATCGCCAGGGGCCAACTAGCAGGAATTCCTGTAGGAAAGGTGGTCGAGATCGCAGGACTTGAGGCGTCAGGTAAGAGTTATATGGCCGCACAAGTAGCAGCCAATGCTCAAAAGATGGGCATTGACGTTGTCTATTTTGACTCTGAGTCCGCTATTGACCCAACCTTCTTACAGAAAGCAGGGTGTGATCTGGACACTCTGGTCTATGTTCAGGCTCAAAGCGTTGAGTTCGTTCTGGAGACTATCGAGTCTTTGCTTGAGATGAACGAGAGCCGAATGCTCTTCATCTGGGATAGTCTCGCACTAACCCCAGCAATCAGCGATGTAGAGGGAGACTTCAACCCTCAATCATCAATGGCGATGAAGGCACGAATTCTTGCGAAGGGTATGAGTAAAATTACTGTCCCTATTGCGAACACTCAATCAACCTTCTTGGTTCTGAACCAGTTGAAGACAAACATCACCCGAAGTCCATCCGAGGCTATGGTTGAACCATATATGACACCAGGCGGGAAGGCAATGATTTATGCCTACTCCCTCCGTATCTGGCTCACTGGACGCAAGGCCAAGGCATCTTTCGTATTGGATGACCATGGCTTCCGCATCGGATCTGAGGTAAAGGCTACGCTTAAGAAGTCCCGCTTCGGAACACAGGGGCGACAATGCACCTTCAAGATTCTTTGGGGTGAGAACATTGGAATCTCTGATGAAGAGTCATGGTTTGAAGCTATTAGAGGCTCCAAGTATCTCTCAGGCTCCGGCTCATGGTACACAATGGACATGGGCGACGGAACAACAGAGAAGTTCCAACCAAGCCGATGGGTAGAGAAGATGCAAGATGAAAAGTTCAAAGAGCGTGTCTTGTCCATTATGGATGAGGAAGTCATCTTGAAGTTCCAGAACCGAGTAGGTTCCGCAGATGAGTTTTACGACATCGAAGGAGAATGAATGTTTCCAAAAAAACAAGTGGTTATCTTCACTTAGCAAGAAGGATGGCGGAGCAAAGCACCTACGGCAACATTAGCCATGGTGCTGTCCTTGTCAAGGGCGGCTCCGTCATCAATGCTTCTTACAACAAAGATAACTCTTGTTCTTTTGGGAGCAGATTCAGAGATCCCGATAGAGGCAGGGCTACACTCCACGCCGAACTCGGATGTATTCTCAACCTAGACAAGTCTGTGACTCAGGGTGCTACGATTTATGTTGTGAGAGTTGGAAAAAGAGGAGACTTCAAAATGAGTAAACCTTGTCCAATGTGTAACGGAGCACTAAAACATGTAGGAATAAAGAAAGTATTTTACACAAGTGATGAAGGAACACTAGAAAGTTATAAGCTATGAAACTAAACACAGGCGACATTGTAGGAGTTAAAGAGGATGAGGTTTATCGCCCTCTGTTGTGGAAACAATCGGACCTCTTCAACAGCATGGTGGTTTACTTTGTCTATTGGCAGACAGAAGACTATGAAGAAAGACACGAAAAAAGTGAAGTAATAAAGCCAGGAACACTACTATTATATATTGGCCCCTTCACAGACTGGAACACTCGACAAGAATTTCATAAGTTCTATCACTCCAGCGGTGAAGAATACGCCATTAGAGAAAAAGATTTTAAATTTTTGGAGATGATAAGTGAGAGTCGGTGACCTAGTACAATGGAAGAAAGATAATAAATATGTTGGTGTCGTTGTAGACACTTGTGTAGGAACCCCCAACGTCGTTGAGATCTACTGGCTCAACGGCAGAATGAAACAATTCAATATGTCGAAAACATTAAACATAATTTCACAGGTAAAAAAGCAAGAGGAGACAGATGCTAGAGATATTTAAGAATTCACACCCACTCACCAAGATAGCAGCAGTCTGCTTTGTTCTTGGAAAAATAATGTTCCTCTTCACCCTATCGGCCCTAGCCATAGACTACACTCTCGCAGCCATCTTCTTGGCCATTCAGTCCGCACTAATCCTTACAGCAATTGTATTGCCCCTCATTGTCCACTTATCTGAAAAGAAGAAAGAGACTAAGATTCAGATCGAAGGACACTCTTTCTCTCTTTCTCAAGAAGAACTTGACAAACTGAAAAATTATATGTATAATATTCACGGTACTTAAATTGGAGTTTAGTAGTGAATATCTTTGCAATAGAAAATAATGACCACGGCGGCATCGATTGGGTTAAGTCAGCGCAATCACAAGACAACTACCGAGTTGTCAAGATGATTTTAGAGAGTTGTCAGATACTCAGCACCGCCCTAAACGAGCAGGGCATCAGCGCACCCTATCGTTCTTTCAACCCCAAGCACCCTTCCTGCCTATGGGCAGCGGAGAGTAGTGACAACTTCTACAATCTAATCATCCACTGCGATGCCATGATTGAAGAATACACACGCCGCTTCAAGAAGACACATAAATGCGCCGCAGTCTTAGAAAAGATTGTATCTTTGTTCGACCCCGAACGCTTCCCTACCCACGAGCCCACACCACTTCGTATGGCTATGCCGGATCATTTCCGTTCCAGCGACATCGTGGAGTCTTATCGTCGTTTCTACGCCAGCAAACCACGAGTTCGTTATTTCGAGAGCAACATCCCATCCTGGTTCCAAGAGTACCGAGGAGACAAAGAATTTCAAATCATCGGAGACAGAGATTGAAAAAGGAAAGACTTCTTCAGATACTACGTGAAGAGAACCCAGAACAAGAAATCAAAATTGGATACCGCAAACTTAAAAAGAACCGTGACGCATACGGATACAACCGATATGAAATACTGAAGATAAACAAAGTACCAATCTCTAAATGGTTACCATACGTTGACGACCTCACGGACAAATACTTTGACGCCCTTTTGGTTCGTTTGCGGAGAGATATAAAAGATTATTTGAAAAGGAAGAAAAATGAAAAGAAATAGAATCTTAATAGTTGATGGGCTCAATGCCTATTACAGAAGCTACATTGTAGACCCGAGCTTATCGACCAATGGAGTTCCAATTGGGGGCGTCAAAGGCTTCCTCAAGATCTTACAGAAGCTTGTTAGGGAAACAACACCAGACCGAGTAGCGATTATCTGGGACGGCCCTGGAGGCTCTATGAGGCGTCGCCAAGTTAACAAGGGTTATAAGGAAGGCCGCAAGCCCATCCGTCTCAACCGAGACGTGAGAAACCTAACAGAAGACCAGGAGTTAGAGAACAAGGTGTGGCAACAGATGCGCCTCGTTGAGTATCTAAACGAACTTCCCATCAGCCAGATTATGATTCCAGCCATCGAAGCCGATGACGTTATCTCTTTGGTCACTCAGCTTCCCACCCTCAAAGGTTGGCAGAAGGTCATCGTATCTAGCGACAAAGACTTCTTCCAGTTGTGCGATGATGAGACTGTTCTGCTCAGGCCAATCCAAAAAGAAGTCTTGAACAAGAATACTATCTTAGAGAAGCACGGTATTCATCCCACCAATTTCGCTCTAGCCCGAGCCATCGCAGGAGACAAGAGTGATAATCTCCCAGGCGTTCCAGGTGCTGGCCTTAAGACCGTTGCAAAACGCCTTCCATTCTTGTCGGAAGAGAAGAGTTATACAATTGATGAGGTGGTAGACTTTTGTAAAAACACCGAGAGCAAGCTGAAAGCGTTCACGAGCATCGTCGAGCACGCAGATGTTGTGAAAGAAAACTATCAAATCATGCAACTTTATTCTCCAAGCATGTCCCCGCAGGCAAAAAGGCAAGTCAAGACAGCCATAAACGATTTAGAGCCAGAACTTAATAAGACCGGCGTGATGAAAATGATGCACGAAGATGGCTTTGGGAGTTACGATTGGTCAGATCTGTTCGTTGCTATGAAGAGAATTGTTTCTTTTCCCATTGACAAAGCATAAGTTATGTGTTAGAATGCTCGTAAGAGCATCACGATTGGAATGGAGAAAAGTAGTTGAGAACAAATGAGAAAGTGGATTTTAGTAAGTTTGGCAAATCATTCCAAGAGAAGCTCTGCCAACTAATTCTCCACGATAGACCCTTCGCTGATCAGATCGGAGAAGTATTAGAGTATGGATTCTTCGAGTTAAAACATCTCCAGGTGTTTGCTCGCAAGGTTTATGAATACAAGAAGGACTACGGAGTCCATCCAACTGTTGAGATTATGACGACGGTGTTTCGCACATCGTTGGAAGATGAGAACGAAGCCACCCAACAAATGGTTCGAGACTACTTCGCAAGAACAATGTCTTCCGAGGTTTCAGATCGAGAAAGTAAATATATAAAAGAGAAGACGTTAGAGTTTTGTCGTAAACAATCTCTCAAGAAAGCGATGATTAAGTCTGTGGATTTATTGCAGAGTTCATCCTTTGATGAGATCTCACATTTGATTGAAGAGGCTATCAAGCTCGGGAGCGACAATGACTTTGGATACGACTACGTCAAAGACTTTGAGCAACGGTTCCTGACTAGAGCCAGAAACCCTGTCTCTACCGGATGGTCTGAGGTAGATTCCATAAGCAAGGGAGGCTTGGGCTCAAAAGAACTCGGTGTCGTCATCGCTCCAACCGGAGCAGGAAAAAGCATGATGCTTGTTCATTTAGGAGCACAGGCTTTAAAACAAGGTAAAAATGTGGTACACTATACACTAGAGCTAGGTGATACGGTTGTAGCTTCTCGCTATGACAGTTGCCTTACCGGTGTAAAATTAGGAGAGCTTTTTTCCTATAAAGACCTTATTTATGATAAGGTTCAAGATATAGAGGGAAGATTGATTGTAAAAGAATATCCCACGAAGTCAGCCTCACCGGCTACCATTCGTGCCCATTTAGAACGAGTACAACAAAGGGGAACAAATGTTGACATGGTCATCGTTGACTATGGAGATTTGTTACGCCCCTCTATCATCAGAAAAGAAAAACGCCACGAGTTGGAAACAATCTATGAGGACCTTCGTGCAATCGGTCAAGACTTTGAGTGTCCAATCTGGACAGCATCACAGACCAACCGATCTGGTCTCAACGCCACCGTCGTTACGATGGAGGAGATTTCAGAGGCATTCAATAAATGCTTCGTCGCAGATTTCATCTGCACAGTGTCCAGAACCAAGGACGATAAAATAGCAAACACAGGAATTATGTTTGTCGCCAAGAATAGAAATGGGCCAGACGGAATGCAGTTCCCTCTCTTTATGGATACGTCTAACATCAGGATAAAAGTGTTAGAAGCATCTGAAGAGAACTTTACTCGCATTACATCAGCCCGAGAACAAAAAGAAACATTAGCAGAAAAATACAAAAAACACAGAAAGGAAATAAGAAATGTTTAATTCAGAAGAGGTAAGGGATGCTACCCTGAGTTATTTCAGCGGGGATGAACTAGCAACAAATGTATGGATGACCAAGTATGCTCTCAAAGACAAAGAGGGCAACTTCACAGAGAAGACACCAGACGACATGCACCTTCGTCTAGCCAGCGAATTCGCCAGGATGGAGAAGAAGTTCGGCGGCAACCGAGCCGTATCAGAGACAGAAATCTATAATCTTCTCAAGGACTTTAAGTATATTGTCCCACAAGGCTCGCCAATGATGGGCATTGGAAACAACTACGTCAACGTATCTCTTTCCAACTGCGTGGTTATTGAGTCTCCCACAGACAACATCTCTGCCATCATGGATTCAGGAAAGGAGTTAGCCAACCTCTTCAAGCGCCGCTGTGGTGTTGGGTTGGACATTTCCGAGCTTCGCCCCGAAGGAGCAGCAGTCAATAACTCTGCTGGAACAACAACTGGAGCTTGGAGCTTCGCAGACTTTTATTCCTATGTCTGCCGAATGATTGGACAAAACGGACGACGTGGCGCTCTGATGATTACAATGGACGTTCGACACCCAGATATTGAACAGTTCGTTACGATGAAGCACGACCTGACCAAAGTCACCGGGGCCAATGTCTCTGTTAAGATCACAGATGACTTTATGCGAGCCGTCCAAAATGATGAGGAGTACACTCTACGTTTCCCAGTCGAGGCTAAAAAACCAAAGTTCTCCAAGACCATCAAGGCGAAAGAGCTTTGGAATACAATCGTAGAGTCAGCAACTAAGACCGCAGAGCCGGGGCTGATGATGTGGGATAATATCCTCAACAACCTCCCAGCCAACGAGTATGCAGATCAGGGCTTCAAGACCATAACCACAAATCCTTGTGGAGAAATCCCCCTGTCAGCCTACGATAGCTGCCGTCTCATCTCAATCAATCTTAAGAACTTCGTGACCAACCGCTTCACCGGAAAGGCAAAGTTTAATTTTGATAAGTTCAAGGACGTTGTTGGAATTGGTATGAGGATGTCTGACGACCTCGTGGAACTAGAGGTGGAGAAGTTAGACAACATCATCGCAGCAGCAGACACGCAGGACGAAAAGGAAATGTGGAACCGTCTCCTCACAGCCTGCCGTAACGGACGACGCACAGGCTTGGGAACTCACGGACTAGCCGATGCTATGGCTTGTCTTAACCTTCGCTACGACAGCGACGAAGCGATTGAAATCATTGAGGAAATCTATAAAACCCTCCGTGACTCCGCTTACTGCGAGAGCGTCAACCTAGCCAAAGAGCGTGGGGCATTCCCCGTCTTTGACTGGAAGACCGAAAAAGACAACGCATATATCCAGAGACTTCCAGCGGACGTTCGGGAACAACTGTCTCGCTTTGGTCGCAGGAACATTTCTATCCTGACCAACGCCCCCACCGGCTCCGTATCAATTATGTCCCAGACAAGTTCTGGTTTGGAGCCAGTCTTCCGCAACGACTATACCCGTCGTAGGAAACTCTCTCACAACGAGAGGGACGTCACTCCTGACTTTATTGACGAGTTGGGTGACCGATGGATGGAGTACAAAGTCTTTCATCATAACCTGAGAGACTGGATGGACACAACAGACAAGACAGAGGAAGACATCCCAGACTTCTTTATCACCAGTGAGGAGATTGACTGGTCCCGTCGCATCCTGGTCCAAGCAGCCATCCAACGCAGCATCGATCACTCCATCAGTTCAACAATCAACCTCCCCAAGGACACCCCTCCAGAGGTCGTAGGTGAACTATACTTTGAGGGATGGAAGCACGGACTGAAAGGTGTAACCGTTTATGTTGACGGCTCCCGCACAGGCGTCCTCGTTACCAATGACGACAAGCCACTAGGCGAGATCTTCCCTCAAAACAGAGCACCAAGACGTCCCGAGACCCTTGACTGCGACATTCACCACACCACCATCCAAGGTGAGAAGTGGGTCATCCTCATCGGCCTGATGGACGGAAAGCCTTACGAAGTGATGGGAGGGCTCTCAAATCTAATCGAGATCCCAAAGAAGTATGAGACTGGGCAACTTCTCAAGCAACGTTATAAGACAAAAGAAAATCGCTATGACGTTCTGATTGGAGAAGAAGATGACGCCTTTGCTGTCCGAGACATTGTAAAGGTCTTCGACAATCCAGAGCACTCAGCGTTCACCCGAATGATTTCCCTTGGCCTCCGTCACGGAGCCAACATTACCTATGTTGTTGAGCAACTCCAGAAGGATCGAGACAGCAACATGTTCAGCTTCGCCCGTTGTGTTGCGAGAGTATTAAAGAAATACATTCAAGATGGAACAGAAGCAACCGACAATACCTGTCCTAAATGTCAAGAGGAAGGGTTGATATATGTCGAAGGTTGTGAGACTTGCACGCAGTGCGGTTTCGCAAAATGTGGATAATTGCTTGACAAATCAAAACACCTATGATACTATGGTATCAATCTTAACGACATAAAGGAGAAATAAATGTCAGAATCTAAAGATAAGCACATCGAGAATTACATCAAGTCACTTGCAGCAGTTGAGAACGAGATGGAGCCTTTGAAAGAGCACAAGCGAGAACTCAAGGCATCCTACGTTGATAACGGCTGGCTTACCAAAGAAGAGATTTCAATGGCCGTCAAGGCGTTCCGTCTCATCAAAGGTGAGGTAGATATGGACCAACTGCGTGATTTCTACAACCAGGTTTCCAAGACGATTGGGAGAGGCTAAATGAGATTCAGTCCTAGAAATCGTCACCTTCTAGTAGAAGTTCTCAAGCAACAGTCTGGGGAGGAGGATAGTAAACCAACGATCCTCCTCCCTGATGGCTACAAACCAACAGAGACTGAGCAGGAGTATGTTTCAGTGAGGGTAAGAGAAGTCTCACCTGACTGTACAATTAGCATTACGAAGGGAGACTTAGCAATCGCTTCAAACAGAATGATTGAGGAGATTACTATTGGAGACGAAACATCCCACCTAGTTCTTGAAAACTATATCATCGGAGTGATGAGGAGATAATAAAATGACACTTGCCGAATTATTATGTTCAGCATACGTTGCCCTAGCTCTGCCTAACGCAGACACGGCATGTATGAATATGGACACTGTTATAGAATCCAGTTATAAGCACAACGTTGATGCAACTATTATAACAGCACTCATCTTTTATGAGAGCCGCTGGAAGCCTAAAGCAGTTAGCAGTTCCAGAGCGTGCGGCCTTACACAGGTTCTTCCCAAGTATACCCGCAACCCACGCAGGACTTGCAAGGAGCTTTTGGATCCCACAGTGAGTATCAAGACTGGAGCAAAGACTCTTGGCCAATGGCAACACGGACGTTACGCCAAAGGTCGTGTAAAGATTGCTCTGTGCGCTTACAGTAAAGGCTATCGCTGTTTTGGCGACGATGCTCACCAGGGAGCACATAGGTATGCCCGCAACATCATCCGTCTGTCCAAGAGACTTAAAAAGAAAATGATAAAAGTTCAGGACGACCACGCCCGAGGAATCGACGTACCAGGGTGTTACGATGACGACCGTGCTGACCCCACCGGGCATTATGATTAAACACACGTATGAATACGACGAGATAGTAATAGGGCACGACTTAAGTGCCCTATTTTATTCATACTTTAATTGCAAACCCCTTATCCTAAACAGCACTCGTAAGCCGTTCCTCTTTGACTTTCTCGACATTGACATTGAATTGGAGAAGGTCTTCATGGAACCAGTCGAGTATGAGATGGCAACCAGAAGCGAACCAAAGAAGGTAGGGTGTCCAACTATCACAGCCTGGGACCGAGTATGCTTCCCTCTTTCCCTCGCAGGTCTTATGCCTATAGCAGACAAAGTCCAAGCAATCAGAGTGGAAGACAACACGCTAAGGGTTACAACAGATCGCTCAAGATTAATAAAGTACAAGTTCAACAAGCTCACAATCTTTAATGACGAGAACGTCGCAGGCATAGGGGTTCCAACCGAGCATAACAAAAGGTTCAAGGTCATTGATTGGATTGACGTTCGTTCAGGAGCAACACACCAGTTTGATTACTTTGGAACCGAAGACGACCTAGCCAAAGAAGTTTACTTCTACCCCTCACCAAGACTAGGTGGAGGCGAGAAAGATAAAAGAAAAGATTGCGTTTCAGTTTCATATATGAACAAAGAACAGCTTGACAATTTTGATTTTTCTGATACAATGGTCAGGTTCAAGATTCTAAAGATGATGAAAGAGCAAGGTATCCGTGGTATGAGAAACGGACGAGACAAGAGACGTCCAGGCAAATACTATCACTATGCAGTCAAGATTGAGCCGAGAAAGAGAGAAGTAATCCAGTTAGACAAAAACAAATACGAGAACACAGAATTAATAAATTATGATTACAGAACTCCAGAAGAAATCTTAGAGCAGTCAGAAATCTCTTACAACTATCTTTGGAAGATAAACAAACACTTGATGCAGGGATAATGGAAAAACCAGAGCAAAACATGAGATCGTTTCACCTCGCAGGCATTGTCCCTGTCGCAGGTCAGCCACTGGACTTTAACTTCCCTTGGCACGATTGTTGTATGCCAATTGCTCAAGACTATCTGGCCATCGAGCAAGCGGTTATGGAATGCGCCCACGCAGGCTGTGAAACAATCTGGGTCATCTGTAATGACGATATGCAGCCCCTCATTCGCTATCGCCTTGGTGATTATATCTATGACCCCGTAACTTACAAAGCGGAGTACGACCCAAAAGCAAACGAGAAGAAGAAGGAAGTTCCCATCTTCTATGTGCCCATCCACCCCAAAGACCGAGACCGACGTGACTGTTTGTCGTGGAGTGTTCTTCACGGAGCCAACTCTGCCTATCACATCTCTCTGCGTCTAAGCAAGTGGATTACACCAGACAGATACTATGTCTCCTTTCCCTACGGCATCTTCCCAGCCGACAGGGTCCTGCGAAAGCACAGGCGAGACATCTCAAGCACCAAGAGCTTCTTCTTATCCCACGAGGGAAAGACCGTAAGGGACGGAGAATACTTGAGTTTTACATTCTCCCCTGACGAATTCATCAAATACAGGCGAGACTTAAGACAAAGCGCAACAAAGAAGTTCGTCAATTCAGGAGACCAAATCCCAAAGGAGACTCTCCCTCTCGAAGAAAGATACTCAGCAAGATACTTTTCTCTTGACAAAGTCTTTGGATCTGCTATACTAGATGACGCCAATGTAGTTGAAACACCTTGGTATTATAACATAGGAAGTTGGGAAGGCTATTGTGAATACATTGCGTCCGAAGACAAGAAAATCATAAAGAGACCTTCAAGAACGTTTTTTGGTTACAGAGAGTTTAACGGAATAGGAACAGATAATGAGAACAGAGAGCAAGATTAAATTTGTAGGACTTCACGCACACTCAGGGATGAGTCTCAATGACGGCCTGGGTTACCCACAAGACCACATGGACTTCGCCTACGAGAACGGAATGGATGCTCTTGCGCTCACAGACCACGGTCATATGAACGGCTTGGCGTATCAAGTTCTCCACGCCCAAAAGATGAAGAAGGATGACAAGAACTTCAAGCCTATCTTCGGAGTCGAGGCATACTTCTTGCCCTCTATTGAGGACTGGAAGACCGAGTATGATAGCGTAGCTGAAAAGAAGAAGAGCAAGAAAAAGAAGAAAGACGACATGAAACTATCTATTGAGGATGAAGCCGCTTCCAAGAAGGCAATCAAAAACATCCTCAATCGTAGAAATCATTTGATTCTTGTTGCGATAAACCAAACAGGGCTCAACAACATCTTCAAATTGGTTTCGGAGAGTTATAAGAATGAAAACTTTTACCGGTATCCTCGTATCGATTATGACTTGCTGGCTCGCTATAGCGACGGGATCATTTCTACTAGCGCCTGCCTCGGTGGTGTTTACGCTGGTGACTATTGGAACAATAAAGATGAGGGTGAAGAACAAACGCTATCTGCGATGAGAAAGACGACCGAGCGTATGTTAGAGATCTTTGGAGACCGCTGGTATGGCGAACTCCAATGGAACGCCATCCCCGAACAACACGAACTAAACAAGTACATCATCCAGGTCTGCAAGGAATACAACGTTCAACTTGTCTCCACAGCAGACAGCCACTACCCAAACCCCAACGCCTGGACAGACCGAGAACTCTACAAGCGCCTTGGCTGGTTAAGCAAGGGTGGCCTTCCAGATTACATGGACGCCAACCTCCCAGTCTCCGTTGAGGAGATTGGTTACGAACTCTACCCCAAGAACGGTGACCAGATGTGGGAGAGTTACAAAAAGTATTCTGAAATGCTCGGTGTAGAATATGACGACGACCTCGTTATGGATTCCATCCAACGCACCCACGCAATTGCTCACGAACGTATTGAGAGCTTCTTACCAGACAACACAGTCCGTCTTCCCAACTTCGTGGTCCCCGAAGGAATGACAGAGGTTGCCGCTCTCACATCAGCCTGCGTCAAAGGGCTTAAGGAGAAGAACCTTCAGGAGAGCCAAGAATACATTGACCGCCTGAAGGAAGAACTCAACGTCATCAAGGACCGAGGGTTCAGCAAATACTTCCTCACAATGAAGGCCATCGCAGATAAAGCAGCCGCAGTCCAACTTGTCGGCCCAGGTCGAGGTTCAGCAGCAGGCTCCCTGGTTGCGTATGTCCTTGACATTACACAGATTGACCCCATCAAATACGGGCTCCTGTTCTCACGTTTCCTTCGCAGAGACGCAACAGACTATCCTGATATTGACTATGATGTTTCAGACCCGATGGAACTGAAAGAACTTTTGATTGATGAGTGGGGAGACACAACCGTTGTTCCCATCTCCAACTACAACACACTTCAACTCCGCTCCCTGGTTAAGGACGTGTCTAAGTTCTACGACATCCCCTTCACCGAGGTCAACGCAGTCACAGGGAAGATGCTCCACGAAGCCACGCCCCTCGCAAAGCAGAAGCACGGCATCAAGGCAGGCGTCTATGCCCCCACCTTTGAAGAGGTCAAGGAATATAGTGCCAGCCTCAAAGGCTTCCTCAAGAAGTATCCCCACGTCGCTCACCACATCGACGCTCTCTACGGACAGGTCCGCAGTGTCTCTCGCCACGCAGGCGGTGTTGTGGTTGGTGAGAACCTAGACGAATGGATGCCCCTCGTCAACAGCAAGGGTGTTCGTCAAACCCCTTGGAGTGAAGGCCAAAACGTCCGACACCTTGAGCCCCTCGGCTTTATTAAGTTCGACATCCTTGGACTCTCCACATTGAGAATGATTGAGGGTTGTGTTCGCAACATCCTCAAGCGCCATCACAACATTCCTGAGCCAACCTTTGAGGACGTCAAGAGGTATTATGATGAGAACCTTCATCCAGACGTCATCAACATGAACGATCAGAATGTCTACAAGAACATCTTCCACAACGGAAAGTGGGCAGGCATCTTCCAGTTCACAGAGCAAGGGGCACAAGGTTTCTGCAAAAGAGCGAAGCCACAAAACATAGTTGACATCTCCGCTATCACTTCAATCTTCCGACCAGGACCATTGAGCGCCAAGGTGGACAGGAACTATGTTGCTGCAAAGCAAAACCCAAAGGACATTGAATACGTCCATAAGATCGTCAGGGAGGTTACAAAAGAAACCTATGGCTTCTTGATTTTCCAAGAGCAGATTGCTCTACTCGCACACAAACTAGGAAAGAATGTTTCTCTTGACGAAGGAAACATGCTTCGTAAACTACTAACTAAAAAGGGCACAGGCAAAGGGGCACAGAAGAAAAATGAAATCCACAAGAAATTCATCGAAGGTTGTATATCTAAAGGACTATCGGCGTCCGCAGGAGAAGAACTCTGGGAAACATTCGAGTACTTCTCAGGGTATGGTTTTAATAAGTCCCACGCTATTAGCTATAGCGTTCTTAGTTATCAGTGTGCCCATCTTTTTAATTACTACCCCTCTGAATGGGTTGCGGCGTTTCTCTCGAAAGAGCCGGAAGGAAGAAAAGAAAAGGCAATCAACATTGCAAAGTCAATGGGATTCAATATTGAACCGCTCCAAATAAATACTTCCGGCAGAGTGTGGGAAATCTCAGAGGATGGGAAGACACTCATCCAACCCCTCTCTTCAATCAAGGGCTTGGGTGATGCAGCAATGGATCAGATCTTAACCAACCGCCCCTTCAATACAATTGAGGAGTTCATCTTCAACGACGACATCGTCTATAGCAAGTTGAACAAGAAGGCTCTGGATGTACTTCTACGCAGCCACGCACTCAACTGCTTGATGGACGACAGGTTCACAGGGCAGAAGCATTTCTGGTCTGCTACCGTTGCCGACCGACCTAAGACGTTGAAGAAGTTCCGTGAGAACATTGAACTCTATGCCGAGGAAGGAGACTTCAGTAAGGAAGAACACATCGCACACCTTTCAGAATACACAGGCGTGTTCCCCATTCATCTCGTAATGGACCAAGAGACTGAAGATAGTCTTAAGGAGAAGTTCATTCCTCCCATCTCAGAATTCGACCGAGACCTCGGCCTCGTCTGGTTTATCCCGAGAGAAGTAATCAAAAAGAAAACCAAGAGAGGAAAGGATTATTACATTGTGAATGTCGTAGACAGCAACAGCACAACGACACAAATCAAATGCTGGGGTGTTCGCCCCGAAAAAGATAAGGTTCTCTTGAACCGACCCTACATCGCCAAGCTGGAGCACGATGAACAATGGGGATTCTCTACTCGCTCCATTCGACATAACTTTAGATTAATTGGTTGACAAACGTCTCCAGAAATAGTATAATAAAATCAATGAGGTATAAATGAAACTTAAAGTATTCCGCCTACGCCCAGAGGCCAAACTTCCCCACCGGGCACACCCAACAGATGCAGGCTGCGATGTCTTCTATTGCCGCCGTGGAGATGACATCTTCACTTCTGATTCTATAGACGACAGGGGGAACATCATTGTCTACCCCAACACGACCTGTCTGATCCCCACGGGCATCAAGGTAGAGTTCGCCTCCAATCATATGTTGGAAGTCAAGAACAAATCAGGTATTGCCAGCAAGAAGAACTTGGTTGTGGGAGCGTGCGTGATTGACCATCTCTATGACGGAGAGGTTTACATCAACCTTCACAACGTCGGCAAGGTTCCCCGAATAATCGAACCAGGGCAAAAGGTTGCCCAAGTCGTTCTCGTTCCCATCTCTACCTGTGAGGTTGAGGAAGTGTTCGAGGACAATCTAAACCAAGGCACCGCTCGCTCAGAAGGTGGCTTTGGCTCAACAGGAGATTTTTAATGAGTAAGTTTGAAAGAAAGATCCGAAGACAAAAAGAAAAAGAAGCTAGAAAGCGTGATAGAAAGGAATTCAAGAACGCAGACCAAGACCTGGGAGAGAAGGTAGGTCTCTTCAATAAAATCCCAGACAACTGTATGATGTGTCAAGACTCATTCGATAAGACCAATCGAGAGATGGTTTCGTCTTGGAACGTCGTTGTTCGTCAGGAGGAGAGTAAAGTAAATCTATATTGCCCTGATTGCTGGGACAACGCACAAAAGATCATCAGAGAGTTTCAGGAGAGTTTAAATGAAAGAGGCAGTTAGTTTCGACGATGTCCTGCTCACACCAGGATACTCCGACATCACCAGTCGGTCAGAGATTGATGCAGGGAGTACACTGGGCCAGATGTATTTCAGCCTCCCAGTTATCTCCTCCCCGATGGATACTGTCACGGAAGTGGGAATGTCCCAGGCCCTAAGCACCGCAGGTGGAGTAGGTATCATCCATCGCTACAATTCAATTGAAGAGCAGGCTGGCCTCGTCGCCAACCTACGCACCCAAAGCATCCATACCGGAGCAGCAATTGGAATTACAGGAGACTTCTTGGCCAGAGCCGAGACCCTCGTTGAGAACGATGTATCTTTCCTATGTGTTGATGTGGCCCACGGCCATCACGCATTGGTCAAGGATGCGCTCACTTCTTTGCGTGAGGCACTCCCAAGCGACACTCACATCATGGCTGGGAACGTTGCGACCCTTCAAGGTTTCAATGACTTAGCCGACTGGGGAGCCAGCAGCATCAGGGTCGGCATCGGAGGAGGTTCAATCTGTAGCACACGCATCCAAACAGGCCACGGGGTTCCAACACTCCAGTCTGTGATTGAGTGCGCCCAGTCAGATCGGAACGCAACTCTCATTGCTGACGGAGGGTTCAAGACCAGTGGTGACATTGTGAAAGCCCTTGCCGCAGGAGCAGACTTCGTTATGCTCGGCTCAATGCTCGCAGGCACTGAGGAGGCACCAGGAGAAATCATTTATAACAATGGTGCTGCCTTCAAGGTTTACCGAGGCATGGCGAGCAAGGAAGCCCAAGTAGAGTGGAGAGGTCGCTTCTCTTCCAACGAAGGCGTCACAGGCTGGCTCCCATTCAAAGGTTCAGTCGGCCCAATCCTTGAGGACTTGGAGCGAGGGATCCGAAGTGGTCTCTCCTATTCAGGCGCAAGGAACCTACTGGAACTAAGAGCCAAGCACGAGTTCATTCGTCAGACACCAGCGGGTCAAACCGAAAGCGGCACCCGTATCCAGAGAAAGTTATGACTGACTTTTCAAAGCGTCGCAGAGCCAAGAAGAAGATTTCCTTTGAAGACTTCGCAGAACAACACGCAAGTCTTAAGATACGCCTCAACTATGATGGGGTAAAGCAAGGAGAGTTCTTCCGAGCAATACTAGACGCATACGTAAATAAGAATGAGCACATCTTGAATTTCATCGAAGAGTATAAAAAAGAAAAACAAATACACAGCGATGAAAAGAGAGCCAAGTCCAGAAAGCTGGTTCAAAAGGGCAAAGAAGTTACTACAAAGTTTGCCTTGAATGAAGATGAGATAGAGAGTATTTTCGACCTAATAGCAGAGGAGCACCCAGATTTATGAGTAAGAATAAGAATAGACTAAGAGAATGTTGTAATTGCTGCTTGGCGCATGATGTAGCGTGCCCAGTGGAAGATTGCAGACAATGGATCGATTACGAAGAAGATAATAACTGTACGCTGATAGCAGTACAAAAGAATGGAGCAATGACCCTCCGAGAGATAGGAGATAGGCTCGATGTCAGCTTTGTTCGAGTGAAACAGATTGAGTCCGAGATACTAAAAAAATTAGATAAGAAATTCCCAGACTTAAAAAAACAGTTATTGAAATGATTTTATGGGACTTTACCATATTACAAACTATTTATACTTGACTCAATCAACCAATTAGGAGACAAATCATGAGTGACAACAAGAACTTACTAAACGAGAACACACTTCGCCGTTTTATGAAACTTGCTTCTCTTCACAGCCTTGCCGATTCAACTGTTGAAAAGGTAATCGTAACAGAGGAAGAGACCGTAGAAGAAGTATGTACAAACGAAGAAGAGATTTATGAAGAGGATGAGGCAGAAGAGCTTGACGCTGATGCAGAGATGGACATGGACGACGCAGCCGACGATTTAGCAATGGCCGCTGACGACGACCTCGCTGCTGCTGACGACGCCATGGACGCCGCAGAGGACGAGATGGATGACGCAGAGGCAGACATGGAAGCTGCTGAAGGCGAAGTAGAGATGGCTGAGAAAGAGGCCCTCGCAGTAGACGTAATGGATGCTGTAGCCGCTGCCCTTGACGCTGCCCTTGGAACTGTAACTACAGTTGTAGGTGGCGACGAAGAGCCAGAGCTTGAGCTAGACGACACAGAGGTTGTTGACCTTGACGGCCCTGCCGACCTTGAAGAGCCAGAGCTAGACCTTCCTGCCGACGACGTTGTAATCGACGATGAGGAAGAGGAAGAGGTAATGGAAGAAGCAGTTGTAAGCCAGATCGTTGATCGTGTTGCAGCCCGCTTAACTCAAGAAGTCAAAGATAATAAGAAAGATCAATTGGCTGAGAGTCTTGCCGACAAAATCTTTGCTCGCCTTACAGCAAAGAGCACCTCTAAGTAATAGAGCTTTGGTTTGATTGAGACAAACAAAGAAAAGCTTGAGAGATTAAATGGCGAAATCGAGAAGAACATTCCCGGTTTCGCCATTTTAAGTAAGAGGGATAGCACTCTGATGAGACTGCTGTCTAAGCTCTTGTTCTTCAACAAGGGCTTTACGACGCAGTATGTCACAGTGATTTATCCCAAGCTTTATGTCCCAGAGCTTCCCTGGTATCCTAACGATCCCAGGAGAGCCTTTGAGGTATTGGCTCACGAGTATGTCCACCTACAGGACACCAAGAGAATGGGGAAGGTGTTTGACCTTCTCTATCTCACCCCGCAAATCTTTGCCCTCGCAGCCCTCGGAGCCTTTTGGAACCTATCGTTCCTCTGGGCTCTTCTATTCCTTCTACCACTACCAAGTCCAGGCCGAGCCTACTTGGAGTTCCGTGGATACAGAATGAGTATGGCCGTTGCGATGTGGCAAGGAAGAAACCCGAACATCGAGTGGATGGTAAAACAATTTACCACAGGCGCTTATTATTGGATGTTCCCCTTTAAAAAATACTTGACAAACAAGTTCCAAAAAGAGTATAATAGGATTGAAGCTGGTGATTACGAGCCAGAGTTAAAGAATATCAAGGACAAGTTTTTTACAAAAGGATAAAATAGATGTACGAGTTTATGTACTTTGCGTTTGGCATCCTTGCCTACCGCATCATCTCCACAGTTATTAACTACGGGCACCTCACCGACCACGTCAAATTGGTCAACGAACAGTCCCTTCGAGTTCTAGGGGCAGTCACAGAAGACATTTCTTTTGCCCGAGGCTTAAAATATAAAACATTAAAAGAGTCAGGGATGGCAGAAGACGAAGTAGAGAAGATTAAGATCGTAGACGACAAGTCTTACCAGGTGTGGAAGGACGTAACAATCGGTCGTGTTATCTACACATTCCCTAAGCACTACAGGCATTTGATTAAATATATTGACTGGACAGGGGCGATGAAGGAACTAGAGCATATTTATAAAAGAGACATGCAGCGATTAGAGAAGATTCGTAAGAAAAATCTTGACAAGAAGAAGGAAGGATGATAAGATGGTTTCAACTTTAAAATCAAATTTGGAGTATAACATGAAAGCATCAGCCTGGAGAATCCCCACTGGCATCAAGGGGGACTATCTTTATCACCTTCAAGTGGACGGTCAACTTGGTCGCTCCAAACGAAAGGTCTATAGGATTATGGACGACTGGCGTTTGGTAGGCGATGGCTCTTCTATGGTTATCTTTTCAAGGAGCTTTGATAGCATTGCTTCCTGGGTTAAGTGGGCAAAGTCTTTTCCATTCGAACTGGAAGAACTTGACTCTAAGACAGACAAGCCAAAGAAGATCAAGCTCGGTCTCGCAGCCCAACGGCGCAAAAAAAGGAAAACAAAATAAATGGACTTTGCCAAAAAGAAAAAAACAACAGAAGACGAAGAGCCTAAAGAGGAAAAGGCAGAAGCAACACCCGAGGAGCAAGCAAAAACTTTAGAAGATGTGCTCGCCTCTGCACCAGTAGTGTTTCTAAATTCTCCCCAAGAGCCTCCTCAAGACGAAGTTAAGATCAGAAACCTCACACTCTACGGAGACTTGGTGGAAGATAAAGCAGCAGAGCTTTGCTTTGCTCTCAATGCATTAAAGGAGATGGGGAAATACAAAACCCTCAAAGATCCCGAAGATGCAACTTCAGCAATCATCACGGCCTACAAGCCAATTGACTTTACCATCTCAACCTACGGTGGTTCAGCCCTCGACATGTTCGCCATCTACGATACAATGCGTATGGTGCGTGAAGAGTGCGACATTAACACTTTAGGGATTGGAAAGGTTATGTCCGCAGGAGTTCTGCTCCTTGCAGCAGGATCTAAAGGAAAGAGAAAGATTGGCCGCAACTGCCGTGTTATGATTCACAGTGTTGTTGGTGGAAGCCACGGAAGCATTCACAACCTTGAGAATGAGATGGACGAGGTCCGTTGGATTCAAGACAAGTACAGTGAACTGCTTTGTGCCGAGACAGACATGACTAGATCTTACCTCAAGAAGATCTTAGGAAGAAAAGTCAATGTTTATCTCACAGCGGACGAGGCGGTCGAGTTGGGCATCGCAGACGAAGTGGTATAAGGAAAACCCGTCAGAAGAAATTTTTTCCAGGTAGGAGTAAATTATGAAACCAATTGAAGAAGCAATAGACAACTATTTCCGCCCAAAGGTATCCTTTGAGCAGTTATGCGAAGTAGTAGAAGAGGTAATGCTAACAAAAGAGTCCCAGCGTGGATTCGCTTACGAAGAGGAAGTCATCGCAGTTCTCAACTCCGCTGGCCTCGCAGGTAACATTACTTCAGGTGCAGGCGCAAGTGCAGCAGCGGCAGATGCCGACATGAACATTGATGGAAACATTCAGAAGATTGAAGTCAAGCTAGACGGCAATGCACAAATGGGGGGTACTTCTTTGAGGTACAACCCTCTTACCGATGACGCTACCGAAAGGTTTGTCATCGTTTCCGATACTGTTGACCCAGATACAGTATCTCTTATGGAAGAGGCGCTCACCCCGCTTGTCCCCAGGCTAAACGACTTCCTTGAGTTCGTCGGAGCCACCAAGTTCCCCGCAACCGTAACCCGAGACAAGTGGGTTGAAGCAAAGCAACTTGGACTCCTTCGCCCCCTCAATGTTAAAGTCAAGAGGACCACCAACTTCATCATCAACCATTACCGCAAGAAGGGTGTCAACTACATTCAAATCGGAGGCAGTGGACTGTTCTATCTCGCAGACAACCCGGCGAACCTTCCCATCCCCCAATTGGATGGTGAAATCAATATCGAACTACGGCCAGGCCGCTCAGGTTCCAAGACTCGCAAGGACGGAACAAAGGTTGTAGGCGGCGGGCTACGTGTTCAAGGCAGGCTCCGCTTCAAGGGCAAGTCCCCCTTCACGCTTGATGACCCCGAAAGTATTAGGGAAATGATGGAGGCACGCAACGTGGAGGCCGCAGAAGAGCCCCCATCCGACGAAACAACCCCCTAACCAACATACACTCTCTAAAATCGTTTCGTCCGTTAGAGAGCAAAAATAAAGTAAAATAAGTCCTTTACATTTCTGTAGAAATGATTATAATAGTAACAACACCAACGAGGCTATACAACTATGACCAAACACTATGATTCGGGAGAGTCCCTCCAACAAAAGATTCTTGACGGAATCGACATCCTTGCCGACAATGTGGCATCCACACTTGGCCCAAGAGGGCGCAATGTGATCTTACACAAGGCAGGCGTCAATCCTATCGTCACCAAAGACGGAGTAACCGTCGCTAACTTTGTTGAGTTGGATGACCCGTTCCAAAACGCCGCTGTTCAAATTATGAAGCAAGCAGCATCTGAAACAAACAACAACGCTGGGGATGGGACAACCACCTCCACCGTTCTTGCCCGAGCAATCCTCAAGCATTCCCAACGCTTCTTGGCGACCGGGGCTTCGCCCGTTGAACTGAAGAGGGGCATTGACAAAGCGGTTGCTGCCCTTGTGGAGAACCTGGAAGAGGCTGCTTCACCCATCTCAAGTGCTGAAGACATTGAGCACATCGCAACCATCTCGGCTAATGGCGACAAGACAATCGGAAAATTAATCGCTACTGCTGTCGATGCTGCTGGGAAGGATGGGGCGATCACTGTTGAGGAGGCACGTGCTGTTGAGACGACCCTGGACATTGTGGAAGGGTTTCGGTTTGATTCAGGTTATCTATCACCGCAGTTTATTACGGACCAGCGGAGAGGTTCGGCTTCGTACAATGAGCCTTACTTCTTGGTTACAGACTATGCCTTGGAGAGTGTGGAAGAGCTTCTGCCTGTCCTTGAGGTTGTTGCCCGTGAGGCACGCCCCTTCATAATTGTTGCGGAGAACATTGAGGGTCAGGCTTTGGCTGCTCTCATTATGAATGCCTTGCGTGGAACCTTGAAGGTTGCAGCGGTAAAGGCTCCTCGTTATGGAGAGGAGAGAAGGAACATCTTAAAAGACTTGGCTGCTTCTGTTGGGGCTACATTTGTTTCCCGAGAGTCAGGAATTAAGATGAAAGATATTAAACTTGAGCACTTGGGTTCAGCTAAGAAGGTTGACATCACCAAACGTGTTACCACGATCGTTGACGGTCAGGGAGACTTGGATGTGATTGAGGAGCGGATTGAAACACTCAAGACGGAAGTTACTCAGACCGAAGATCTACATGAGTGTGAGAGAATCCAAGAAAGGATTACACGCCTTGCTTCAGGTGTCGCCATCATTCACGTTGGTGGTTCCACTGAGGTTGAGATGATTGAGAAGAAGCACCGAGTGGAGGATGCTCTGGAAGCAGTCCGTTCGGCTCAACAAGAAGGCATCGTTGCAGGTGGAGGTGTTGCACTTATCCGTGCTGCGTCCAACCTGGATGTTGAAGTTGATACAGAGGAGCAGGGACTAGGCGTTGAGATTATCAAGCGTGCTGTCTTTGCCCCTGTCCGACAGATGGCCAAGAACGCAGGAGAGTCACCAGACCTCATCGTATCACAAGTTATGTCCGCAGAGAACAACGAAGGTTGGAACTTTGCGACAGGCGGGATGGACGATCTGCTTGCCTCCGGTGTTGTTGACCCAGCCAAGGTAACACGAACAGCGTTACAAAACGCAGCCTCAGTTGCCTCTACCCTGATTACAACCAACTTCGGAGTTATCGAAGGCGGGTGATTATTGAGCCAAGAGTATAGTTATTAATAAGATGAAGTCACCTCACTCATACTACAAGAATTATAAAAAGCGAGAGCATCGTAAGGTTGTAGATAATAATGTTACGCATCGCTTAAATAATCTCTTGGACTCTTCATTGCTCGCCCAGAACACAAAGACTTTTCTGGAGTCCCTTGCTGTTTATTATGAACAATTCCAAGGACTTACGAGCCGTCAGTATAATGCCCTGGAGCGAATTGAAGAACACTATGAGACACTTTCAACACAAGCACACGAGGATTGGGTGAAGCAATATGGAGAGAAGCAAAAGCGCACTGCTAAGATCTGCTCCCTGTATTACCAAGCCACCCCACCTTACTTTGCTCAACTGATTGATCTCATTCTGAATGACCCAGACTTCATCCCAACCGAGAGACAGTATCGTTCCTTGTGCGAGAACAAATACGCAAAGAAGATTATTGAAGCAACCGATGCCCCTTGTGCTTTTCAAGTGGGAGCCTTGGTTGAAGGTAGAGCCACAGCCCCCTCGCACATCGCAGGGAAGGTATTCTCTGTCATCACGGCAGGAGAACTTCCAGTGGTAAGTGCAGCCAAAGGAGCCAAGCTCTACACAGTTCTTCCAATGAGTGGAGGAAAGGTTTTGGAGTGCGAGGAAAGATATTTAAAAAGGTCAAAAAAGACTTGACAAACAGACTTACATTGTATATAATGTAAGGGAGAGTAATTATGAAAGTAAAGATAAGTTATACAATTGACATCGAAGATGTTCCTACAAGAGTGAAAGAGATCCTTTCCAAACTGGATGCAGGCTCTATTAGTTTTGATAGCATCTTTGAGAAGCTGGAGGACGGAAACGTACCAGCAGCAGTAGAGGAGATTGATAAGGTCCGCCAGCAAATGGGGAACCTTGACGTCGCCTTGGTAGACTGCACAGGAATCCTAGAAGGTTATCAAGCAGCGCAAGTTGAATTACGCAAGAGGAGCAATGAGCCGAGTCCACAACAGAATCAATAAAGGGGACTTGGTTTTTATCCCGGCGAACGTCACGCTTCTTAAGATTGGCCCGCAAGGATACCCCTACCGCATCCTTAGTACTAAGGAACCAAAGCATGTGGTCGTTTTGGAAGCCAAGCCAGCAGAAGTGTATTGTAGCATCCTTTACGAAGGAGACCGTTGGAGCGCACCAACATCAGAATTATATGAAATTATTTCACAGGAGTAAAAATGGTTATCAAAGTAATTGAAGTTTATCAGAATGGTAGAGGACACTCTGCCAACGCAAGCGAGAACTACGCATTGAGAGAGACCTTCATCAATCCAGAGCACGTTGTTTGCCTCCGCTCTGATGGAGTGTTCAAGCAGAAGCTCCAAGAAGGACTTCTCCCAAACGGATTAGACTCTAGGCAAGAGTTCACCCGTGTCTACATGAACAGGGGCCACGCAGGTCTCGACATCGTTGTTGTCGGAGAAGCCTCCGCAATTGAACAAATGGTTTCACAGAATTCAAAAACTCTTCTTAAGGGATAAAAATGATTGAATGTACACTGAGAGAACAAACAGAATTCTGCAACACTCTCCCCGACTGGAACCCAGATAAGAAAAAGAAGGGACGCTATCACGGCTCTAACTTCTATGCGATCTCTGGCTTTGGGAAGAAGAAATGGATGATTGCAGTTCAGATTGAATGTGATTACGAGAAACTCTTGTCCGAAGGGGAAGACGAACTCGACATCTTCCATCGTTGTGTAGAGTTTCTCAACCAACCCCCAGCCAGAAAGAAGTACCAGAAGAAGGTCACGAAGCCTCTCTATGGAACCCTTGAGCCTTATGACGCTCGCTTCAAGAAAGACGCAGCGGGGGGACAATACATCGAGGCTCTCCTCCTTACAAACCAAATCACCAACAAGAACTTCTGGGGTAAAGGCCAGAGGATTACAGAAGTAAAACGTAAACGAGGAAAGAAAGATGCCTAAGTGGGAAAAAGATATAGACTACTTCATTCCAACAGCAGTATGTGCAGACCAAATCCAAGAGGCGAAAACAATCAAAAGAATGATTCAGTCCCTCTTTGAAGAGCATAGTCAAAAGGGAACTGAGTGGGAGAATGGATTCCTCCCTCTCTTATGTAACTTCTTCACAGCAGTGGACAGCTTGGACAAATTAATCTCAGAGCAGATTTCTATGTGCCCCACGACACTCAACGAGAAGACCAAGGAGGATTCATACTTGATTGATCCGATGATGGCCGAGACTTACTACGCCCACGTCCAACTCATGGCTGTAGAACATACCGAACTCATCCAGAAGTATGGATTTTCTTTTACCATTCATTAAGTAAAATAACAGGAAGGCTTGACTTTTATTTGAGCCCGGTTAAAGAAAAAGCACCGAGGGTAAAACTTGGGTGCTTTTTTTGTATGTTTAGAATGAAATCAACTAATTATAGTAACAACGGAACGGAACAAATAAATGAGTAACTTTTTATCGCAGTGGAGCAGCTTTCTTAATGAAGAGATTTTAATCGAATCCAGGTACAAAGATGCCCTAGCATTCGCACAGAACTTGAAGAAAGCATCCCGCACTGGAAGAGTTGCTGACGTCTACCAGAAGATGTCCGAAGAAGACATCGAAGCAATCCAAAACGGCCTGAGAAGAGGCATTGAGTATCTTAGAGAGGCCGACCCTTCCGGCGATAACAAATACTTGATGTGGGGTGCTCGCTATTTGAGATCATCCGCCGCACGACTCTTACAGCGATTCAGTGAACGATGGGGCACAAGCCCAGAGGATTGGGCCAACTGGGCCAACACAGGCAAGAGTGGTGCGGCGATGGTGGCCGAACGTGTTGTCAGTCAGGCGCTTGGGTTATCTAACACCCTGCGTGATTACCATCTCCTAAAGAGCAAGAATCTAATCAAGAAAGACATTCAGGATTATGACGCAGCAGACTATGAGGCTTTTCACAGATGGAAATCCGATGTCAACAAGGGGATGCAAGACTACGCCGACAGAGAGCAAAGAGACAAACTTAAGGTCAAGGCAAAAGAACTTAGCGATACCATTATGGAAGACGAAGACTATCAAGTCGTTCGCCCCTACTCCGAGCAAGCATCCTGCTACTTCGGATATGGAACCAAGTGGTGTATTTCAGCGACCCGTTCCAGAAACTACTTTGACCAATACAGCAACGAGGGAAAGGCGTTCTACTTTGTTATGCTTCGCCACCTACCAAACAGCGACCCTTCTAAAAAGATGGCTCTGGTTTACGGCAGACCCCGAAAAGATGGTAAGCCAGAAGATGGTGAGCCAGAAGAAGTCTTTGACGCACAAGACGACGAAGTGGGAACCACTGGCCTCTACGATGCCGTCACCCGCAACCTTCTTGCGAAGGTGGCCAAGGGTTTATCAGGCAACAAAGAAGAGGTCGCCAAGATTAGAAAGATGGACCCCGACAAGCAAATGCAATGGGTCAACATCCTGTCTGACGCAGCAGCCGTTGTAATCTCTGGCGAAGAGGAAGGTGCCGAAGAGACTCAAGAAGAAATCTTAGACATCCTTGACCTACGACAGAAAGGTTATGAAGCGGACGAATTGGAAGACGGCTTCCAAGAACTGATTCAGGAAGAGTATCAGAACATCATTAACGAGACTGCTTATCACGCAGAAAAAAACCCGGTCACATCTGAAGACTCTTGGAAAGAAGTAACAGACGAATACAATCAACAGATGTCACACTCCTCTATTTACTTTGATGACTACGATGGCGACGGGGCCAATTTCTATTTTGGTGGAGGCATGGAAATTGATGTATCTGAAGAGTCATTAGGTGTAGAACTAGATCCCTACGCTGATTCGAATAAAGTGACGGATCAGGTCGAGCACGTTCTTGACATGCAGTTCTCCATCAGAACAGAGGACACTGAACTCCACGACGACATCATCCACGTCCGCTTTCCCCCTGATTATGATGAGCACGGCTTAGACGGCTACAAGAGTTTTGCTATGCGTGTTTCTGAAGCCGACGATGAGTATGACAACATCATCGCCGCTCTGGCCAAAGCCTTTGCCTCCGCTGGCCTAATTGAAGGCGGCATAGACTTCGCAGATGTCGAGGCAGACCTGGAAGCACGCAACCTTCAGCACGCAGAAGTGGATGAGTCTGATGGAGAGTTATCAATTGATTTCCCATTAGAGTATAAGATAAACCTTAAGTCTCATCCTATTAACCTCTTCAGAGATCGACCAACTGGAGATCCAAACCGAGTAGAATCACCAGACTTTATTGATTGGTATCACCAAGAGTTCTTTGGTTCCAAGGGGAGAATGATGCAATCTATTGAATCAATGCTCCGAGGAATTTGGAAGAGACTTGCTCAACAGGCACAGAAGCAAATGGACCTCCCACTTGACGAGCAGATGTCCCAAGAAGAAGCTGCAAAGTTCTTTGACTTGAACCCTCCGCAGATTAACTTTGGCGAAGTCGGAGTCAAGTGGCGATGGGAAATGAACAATGTAAACCTGACGGCAGCCTTGGAAGTTGTCGTTCCAGCAACTGCAACAGAAGACTACGCCAAAGCCGTTGTTGCCTACGCTAAGTACATTGACGACAACTATGATGAGATTAACGACGCTATCTACAAGCAACTCATGCACGACATCGAACAACAACTCGCCCAGATTCCGTCCGAAACAAAAGAAAAAGCAACAGAGAAACTCGAAGAGAGCCGCATCAAAGAAATCATTAAGCAAGAAGTCAAGCGCTACCTCACAGAGCAAGAGGGCCTGAATGTCTACGAGACCTTCGCAATCGTTCTTACAGACGACGACACCAACATCACCGATGTGCTCACCAAGATGCGAGCCATCGAGGGCGTAACAGTCATCTCCACCGACGAGTCAGCGCAGGACGGCGATGAGAACCGACACGAGGTTCGAATTAAATACTTGAAGGGTGGAAGGTCAGTCGCACACTACGTCTCCCTTCTGAAGCGATCTACCTCAAGAATAGTGGGCGTGAGACGTTTCCGCACAATTTCTACAAAAAAAGTTAAAATCTAATTTTTATTTTACTTTTTTCTAAATCTATCTTATAGTTATATTAAAGGGTGTGTAAAACATTACACACTTATAACATAAGGAGACCAGTAGCAAAATGCAAATCGCAGTGTTGAGCGATCTGCACTTAGGCAAAAAAGATGATTTAGATCAATTCCATAGAAACCAAGGTGCGGAAGAACAGTTATATCAATTATTAAATTACTTGGAAAAGAGTGTAGATAAAATAGTCTTGCTCGGAGACATCTTTGAAACCCTACGAGGAAAGACAGTTACCAAAAAAGGTAAAGTCAAAGAACTACTGGCCGCTCTGGAATCATACTCAGAGATAACAAATAAGATTCAAAACGATGACAGATACATTTATGTCCACGGCAACCATGATCTAATTGCTAGGGATGTAATGAATGCTCCCAAAGAGTGGAAGCTCGACGTAGATGGTGTCAGGATGGTCTTCTTCCACGGACACCACCTTGACCTCCTCACCCACCCTTTGGCTTGGACCAGATGGTTGAGCGAGGTTGGAGTCTGGGCTGGTGGCATGTTAGAACGCTCAGGCTTGGACATCACCAGGAAGTGGAACATTCGTAGTAAAATCAAAGCCTTGAACAACCAGTGGCCCATCAGTAAATTCGAACTAGCCGCTACGAAAGTTGCTAAGTTTATGAACACAGACATCGTCATCACTGGACACTCCCATCACCCAATGAAGTTTGAGAAGGACGAGGTTCTTTTTATGAACAGTGGAGCACGAGTGTGCGGCAGACAAGACATGCTTATTCTGGACACGACTTCAAAGGAGTTTGATTTGTATAAGAAATTCAATCCCTCCTCACAAAACGAACTATAGAAATCTACTTATAGTATGCTCCAACTGCTATTCACTCCTCACGAAGAAAGACAAAGAAAGGTTCACCAAATGATGAGGGATTTATTGGAGAGCCAGTACCAACATATTAACATCTCAGATCTTAAATTGGAAGAGGACACAACCAACGAAGAGTCGAGCGTATCCTTCAAATTACAAATCGGAGAGGAGAAAATAAAAAGATTATCCGGCGCTGGCTACGGCGTCGTTGATTCAATCTTCGGTGCTGTAATGACTGCAACATCCAGCCGCTTCAAATCACTGAAGAACATAAAGCTGAAGCACTTCTCCATCGAGGCCAAGTTCAATGCAAAGAAAGATAACCAGGCTGGCTCAAATGCGATGGGAGAAATAGCCTTGGTTGTAAGCAACTCACACTTTGGAGAGTTCGTATTCCGTTGCCAGTCTCGCTCTATCAATAGTGGAATAGTCTTTGCTATAGAAGAAATGTTTCAGTACTTTATTAATTCTGAAAAGTGTGCTATACTACTCCGAGACATTATAGAAGACGCTAAGAAAAGAAACAGAAACGACATCATGGAAAAAAGCATAAAACAACTCACAGAACTAATTAAGAACGCACCGTGCGAGGAGGCGTTTAAGAATGAGAATAGATAAGATACACCCATTGGAAGGAATTCCAAAACATCACTGGAAGTGGTGTGGTATGAACCTACCTTCCCGACGACCTGTTGGTCCGATAAGAAAGAAGAAAAAGGTTAAACCAGAAGAAATGATAGTAGAACATACTTCTGGAGAGTTCGTTCTGTACGACGAAAAGGGAAACCTAGAAACCTTTTCTGGGTTAGAAAGTAGAACGCTGGACCTGGCGTGATGAAAAAAGAGGAAGCAATAAAGCTTGCTGACCTTTTCATGACACACTTCGGACGAGAGACAAACGTCCGCTCTTATGTGTGCGAGCGAACAGAGTCGCTATACATTCGTATTAACCACACGGCTATTAGAGTATCCTTGGAGGATATAAGACTGATGCAGAAAGACATCTTTAGCGATGTAGATTACTACCCTGTTAGTTCGTGCGACCTTGACGACACGGGCGAGTGGGACCACGGACACGGAGATTAAAATGAAATTTATTTATTTATTTGATGTTGACAATACCTTGACGCCGCCCAGAGCCCTGATCGAGGAAGAGTTCCTTGGCGTCTTCGACAAGTGGATGAAGTCATTGCCACGAGGCAGCGAGGTTTACTTTGCTACAGGCAGTGACATGAGAAAGATTCGAGCCCAGGTTCCAGACGACATCATCAGCAGGCTGTCCGGTGTCTTCAGTTGCATGGCCAACCAGCTTATCATCCGTGATGACCTCCAGTATGAGCACACGTTCAAAGCTCCTGAAGGTCTCATTGAAGACTTGGACTTGTTCCTTGGAGTCAGCAATTTCAAAATTAGAGCAGGCAACCACATTGAATACCGACCAGGTATGGTTAACTTCTCTATCGTTGGAAGAAATGCAACCACGGAGCAGCGCCAATCCTATCATGAGTTCGACGCAAAGGAAGGCGAGCGCCAGAAGATTGCAGACTTTTTGAATGAAAAATACGAAGGACAACTTGAGGTCAGCATCGGTGGAGAGATTAGCATCGACATCGTTGAGCCAGGACGAGATAAGTCCCAAGCAATCAAATGGTTACGAGCAAAACACGCTGGAGAGGAGATAAAAATTGTATACACAGGCGACCAATTACAGCCCGGTGGGAACGATTTTGAAGTCCTCAAAGAGCTTACTGAGACCGACCGAGCCTTCCATGTCAGTTCCTATAAAGAGACTGAGACACTACTTATAGCAGAGGAGGAATTTCATCCTCTCTCTATCTCAGGGAACAAAAAAGGTGAAACTAAACAGGGAAACTAAATACCAACTTCTGCTATCTGTGATATCATTATTGCTTCTAATAGTAGTGATAATGTTTGCTAAAGAAGCCGCAGCAGCCAAGCCAAGCGAGAAGGCTAAGTTTTATGATTTCTCTGAACAATTGATCGATGGTGAGATAAAGAAGCCTACTGCTCTTTACCTCGACGTCAGAAGAAAGGTAAAGTTTGAGAGGCTACTGAAGCTCAAGAAAGACTTTAAAAGTTCTTTGATGAGGACCACGAGGATGAAGCTGTTTAAATGAAAAACATAATTTTTGGTATTTTAGTTTTGTTCCTAGCAGGCCCAATCGGCTGTTCAGATTTAGTCGGAAAATCAAAGAAGAAACAACCATGCAATCAAATTTTAACGCAACAAAGAATTATAAAAGAAAAACTAAAACGAATAGAAAAGAAAATAATAAAGAGGAAGAGATGAGCGCAGCTAGAAAAAAGACCCCACCCCCAGAGTCAACAATAAAGGTAATCAGAGAATGGTTTTCCTTTGGAGTTGCCATCATTGCAATTGTGGTGGGTGTTGTCTTCTGGGTGCAGAAATCGGGCGACGGTAAGTATAAAGTTCTTGAGCAGGACATCTTAGAGTTGAAGCAAGACTTAAAAGAAATTACAAAGCAGAACTCTGAGATCCTACGTTTAATAGGTCAACTAGAGGGTAAGATTGATAGATAGCAGAGGAGACCCATGCTATTAGTTCCAGCTTTGAAATAGGTGATTTAGTGGAAATTGTTGAAATAAAAGGTACTTCTTCTTACTTCCGTTGGACAACTACGCCCGCAGTCGGCGTTTATCTTGGTGAGTCAGCATACAGCATCTACGGGACACACGGTAACAAAACACATGGAAACGTTTGTTATCAGATTTGGTCCGAAGGATCCATCAGGACATTGACTGATAAAAAGGAAATGAGACTTGTTGCTAAAGCCAAGACACAAAAGATATAAAATAGGCGACCTCGTAAGATACCAGCCCTTCCTCAACGAAGAGCCCTGTGTAGGCGTCGTAACCTCCTCTGACCGACATCACGTTCAGATCTTCTGGTTTGTTAAGACCTGCCCCATTCCAGAGAGAGCAGGCAAGTGGGTCGCAGCGGGGCTCCTAGAGCGTGCAGGAGCACTCAAAGTATTATCACGAGCCAGTTGACAAGTTCTTCTTGAAGTTCTCGAAGTCATCTAGGTCCGTGATACCAAAGATTTGCCAGACGTTGAGCCTCATCATCTCTCGCTCATCGTCCGAGGCTTCACCCCAAGCGTAAGCAATGGAACTACGGAACTGGTTTATCTGCGCTCCAAGTTCATCGATGGACTGTTCAATCTTGGCCAACGTCTCTGGAGGCAAGTCAGGGATGTCTACCCCTACATCTTCTGCGATGACCAGCAGCGTTACCCAATCACCATCAGCGTAAGCAGCAGCAGCCTCCTTGAACTTCTCAGCAATTTCATCATCCTTGCAGATGTCTGGATGGGCTACCCTCGCAATGGAACGATAGAGTTTCTGGATAATAGGATTGGTCTCTTCTTCCTCCTCCTCTTCCTCTTCTCTCTCTTCATCAGCCTGGACCTCTTCATCCAAAGCCTTCTCTAAATTATCAATCTTCTTCTTCTCACGATAGGCAATCTCATCCTTGAAGTCGTTAAAGAATAGACTGGAGAACTCATCCAGTTCCTCCTTGACTTCCTCCAGTTCCAATGATGTTGCACGCAGTTGCAGCCGCAATCTTTTGTTCTTTAGTTTGCTCTTCTTGGCCATACTCTAATTAGTTTTTCCTTTACAAACCATAAGTTATTTGGTATTATAGAACTTCATACCTACTTATTTAGAGAGGAATTATGAGCGACAAGCCCACAATTATTGAACTTAGTAATGATGACGGTGCAATCGTCTTCCGTTATACAAACACAACTGAAGAGATTTATCTCCCCGACACCGACAGCCAAGGCGCTGACGTCGCACGCTTTTGGACTTGCTTCGTCGCCTACGCCATCCAGAAAGAGGCATGGGTAGAAGAGTTTAACGAGGCCGTCATGGGCCTTGGAGAAATAGAAGAAGAACAAATAGAGTATCAGCGTAAGCTACAGAAAGACCAAGAGGTTCAAGACAGGAGATCACAGTTTAGGATTGTTCCCGATGACGACTAAGTATTCTTCCACAGAGCTTGAGTTTTATCTGGATAAGTTTGTTCGTTACACTAACCAGATAATGAAAGCCTTTCATGCTAACAACTATGATTTTGATCGAGATCTGATTACAGTTGACAAGAAGCAAGGCAGAGTTTATTGGAGGCTGGTCAGAGGAACAATAGCAAGGAACCCCTATTCCTTTGGCTACGTCAGAAAGAAAGACGGTGCAGTCTTCCGCAGTGTATCAGGAGTTCCTTTCACCCGTGGGAAGTATGCAGTAAGGGGACACATCACCGAGGGCGACTATGGTATATCTTGCGTCACCCCTTGGGGAATAAAGACATTTGATGACCGACACCCATTAGCCCGCAACATCCAAGCGAAAAGAAAGAAGTGGCTAAAGAAGGTACGAAAATGAAGAGGGGAGATTTAGTTCTATACAAGTGGGATTATGAATTGGGAGAGTATGTTCTCGGCATAATCACAGGTATCGACAATGATCTGTTCGCAACCATGAACCGATACTGGGTGTGTTGGTCGGACTGGGACCAGAGAATACCTGGTCACGAATTCTGCGGAGACTTAATCTTAGTCTCTGACATATTAAACTTGGAGGAAGATAAAGATGTCTGAAGTACATTCACTAATGTTTGCCGTTGGCCTAACTTCGTTCTTGGCCGGTGGAATCTTCGGAGCGTGGCTCGCCACCCGAAAGTATGAAGAGTTCTTGATGGAACTAAACCTGGTCGAGATACAACAAAAACTACTTGACAACGACACTGAAAGCTGATAAGATAAGTTATAATTTTGAATAGAGCTAGTCTATGAATCCAGAAATTATTACCACATTGAATGATCTCCTGTCTAATAAAGGAGTGTCTCCCAACACACAACAGTTCCTCCAGTCCCTTAAGGACCAGTGGGACCGAAACGGAATGATTACTCAGAAGCAAATGGATGCCATCACGACGGTCAAAGAGCGTTATGAGACCAGGGAGAAAGAAGCAGAAGGCTTCGAGTACACACCAGAGAAGAAGGCCCGAGCAATCATCTGCGCCCAGTATTACAAGAACACACCTTACTTTACTCAGTTGGCCGACAACGTCTTGATGGATGAGGACTTTGTCCCGACACCAAGAGAGTATGCTTCGATGTGTAACAATCGCTATGCGAATAAGATTGTCGAGGCAACAATGTCTCCTGCTAAATACCCAGTGGGTTCTTACGTAAAGCTCCGCAGCAACGCTCTCTGGAAGATGAGAAACTCTTTGAAGGACACCCCGGCTGTTGTCCTTAAGACTGACCACGCCCCCGTAAAGGATGCAGCGAAGGGGACGAAGCGATACTTGATTTTGTTCTTTGGAAACCCTAAACCCTATGACGTGCAAGAAAGGCACATTAAAAATGCGAGGATAAAAGTATGACAAGAAAGAAGAAACTAACTATTGAGGAATCACTAGAGTGGATTGATACCGTTCTGGGAGCAGACATCGAGCACGACGCCCAAGAGCAACTTGGGATGATTGAGATGTGGTCTCCACCCGGTTTGCCTGATAGAAATCCTTGGCCCAAATGGGACGAAAAGTTCGTCATCGGACTAGGTAAGTTATGCCGTGACTGGATAGAGAGAACCACACCAGAACGCAAAGCAACACAAGAGCGCATCAGAGAGCACATGCGCCAAGAAGAGGAAGGGCAAGACCAACACAGTCTTGAGTCTAAATACGGTTACGGCATCAAAAAGGAATAAAAGCAATGTTTCAAGAACCACAAACCATCAAAGCACAGTGGGCTAAGGAAAGCCTAATGAGGAGTCCAACCTTGCTACAGCGAATAGAAGCCTACGACAGCGGCCTACTCACAGAAGAGGAGACAATCTCATTATTTCAGGAGTTGGTCAACAGTAGTATTGTATGGGAAATGGAAACACACTACTTAGATAAGGCCATAGCATTATGGGAAAAACGATTAATAAAGTTTTAAATACAGTGCAGGTAGGCGACCTGATCGTGACTGGACCGGAGTTTGCTCCCAAGCCCAAGTCAGGATACCAAGGCGTTGTCCTGGGAGTGGATAGCGAGACGGTGACCATTCATTGGTTCCGCCTGGGAGAAACCCACAAGCAGTCAACCGATACTGTTCGCAGCGCACTTAGGATAGGAACATGGGAGTGTTATGAAGGTAGGCGATCTACTAATCTATGAGCCCCCAGACTCAAGACAGGAACGTTTCCTTGGGGTAATCATAAAAGTCACGAGAGATGAAAAAGTAAAGATCAAATGGATACTTACTGACTCAATGGCTTCGACAACAACAGAGAAGATTTCAACTGTAGAATCCCTGATTAAAGAGGGAATCAAATACGAAGGTGGAACAAGTAAATGGATTCATATAAAGACATAAGCACAGGAACATTGGTTCAGTATCGGTGGTACACTAACGACCCCGCTTACAAAACCTATGAGGACAGACACGGGCCAGACCTTGGTATCGTGACTGGTATCTCATCCCCTCGCCACAGAGACGGTGGCCCGGACACCCGCTGGCTACAACTCTTTCTCTTCGTTCGTAATGAGATTGAAGGAGCCCCGCCAGCCTATGTGAAGGTTCCAGAATACAAAGTAACTGTCTTGGCCAAGGCTAAAAATAATACAAAAAAGATTTGACAATATCGTCAAGTTCTGTTATAGTAGTAGAGAAAGTTATTCAAAGGAGCAGTTATGCAAAAAATTGAGTTAGATAAGACATTTTCATTCGACCTCGCCGGTACTTTCAGTTTTGGAGACTTAACCACGCAAGAGTGTATCGACATATTGCGAGATGGGCGTCCGGTTTCACACTTTATAGAACCACAGTTAACTAAATGGTTTCCAGAACTGGTTCATGTTAAAGGCTGTAAGGGTTACGATCATGTAGCCGGGGATCAAAAGTATGACGCCAAAAACTTTACGCTTCGTGGTTTGAAGTTTAAGCCATCGTGCATGGTTGGCACCGGGAGAACAACTGACCTCAAGAAACTAAAAGAACATGCTCATGACTTGGTTTATATATGTTGTGATATTGTTGATTTCCCGAAAGTGAGAGTAAAGTTCAAGGAAGGCTTACACCTTCTTGAAGAGTATCCAAGTGGTGCAATCTCCAATGCCAAGGGCAATCGTGAGAGGTTGTTTTCATGAAAAAAGGCGTCGAGAACGACCAGTACTATACCAAGGAAGGAGTGGCTAAAGCCTGTGTCGCTTTGGTAGACTTTTCTGAGTATGCTCATATAGTTGAATCAGCAGCAGGTCGAGGTGATTTTTTCAACCTCTTACCCGAGACCAAGCGAATTGGATTTGACATTGATCCCAAGCACGACGAAGTAACACAGGCAGACTTCCTAACGTTAGATTTCGAGCCGCCTGAAGGGAAGATACTTTCTATTGGCAATCCTCCATTTGGTAAGAATGCTAGTCTTGCCTACGCTTTTTTTGAAAAGGCTGCGGAGCATTCAGATTGTATTGCTTTCATTTTACCTCGCACTTTTCGCAAACCATCAATGATTAACAGACTTAATCGCTCTTTCCATCTTGAATCGGAAGTGTTGCTTGATCTATCGTCGTTCTATGTTGATATCGGAGAAGGCCCCGAAGACTACTTAGTTCCTTGTGTATATCAAATATGGAAGAAGAAGGACTATGACCGAGAGATAATCGAACAAGAACTACAACATCCAGACTTTTCTTTTATGAAGAGGGGGATAGACTACGATTATCACGATGCTTTGGTTAAGTTTGGTATCCACGCCCACCTTAATAGCGAAGAGGTCTTTGAGCACGAGATATCAATTAAAGACCTTGATACCATTAAAGACTTTGGTAAGAGGTATCCTGAACTTTTTCGCTACTACTCGATCAAGAAGATTAAAAGAAAGATCAACTGGATTGTCAAGCCGGATTTTGTGGTTCGCCGTGCAGGCGCTCAAGCGGGAAAGGTTAGTCGTGATTATGAAAATGCATCTATGGAAGGCAACGAATTTATAAAAGCCCATGTCGATGACGTAACTGAAACTTTTGAGAAGATGTGGGAAGAGCTTTGGTGTCCATCTGCCGACCCCCAGAAGAAGGGGTGCAAATATGATACTGCGGGTAACCCGAGTTTATCTAAAGCAGATTTCGTTAGAGAATATAAAAAAAATAAAAATAATGCTTGACAAACAATTGAGAACGTGTTATAGTAATAACATACTTAAACAATCGTAATAGAGAACACTAATGCTCTCGATAATTTATGATTAACAATGGCCCTTCAAAGGGTAAATTAACCGCACCTAAATGTGCAAAGGAAAAAACATGTTACTAAGTTATAAACCATCAATCTTGTATAAAAGCAAGATGATTCCACTGGATCAGATTGGAGGAGAGGAGAGGGCAACAAACAGTCGTCTGTGTGGCTCGTCTCTCTCAAAGATTAAAGCTCTCGAATCGGCCATTGAGGCCGTTGGCTTGAATGTTCCAATCTCTGTCGAGATCAATCAGCACGATCCAGAATTTCCTGATGATGCGACCTATACTCTTCGTGATGGAAACCACAGGCTCTCAGCATATAGGAACCTTGCAGCCAAGCATGGAGCGAAATATTGCAACATCAAGGCTGTTGTCTATGAGAGAAGTACTAGCCCCAACGCAGAAGTAGACTGGCTCGTCTGGCAGGTGACACAAAATCGTCACGAGGACAAGGTCTGCACGCCTAACTCCATGGAAGATCTGGCCAACATGCTCGTTACATTGTTGCTGAATAACCAAATTGGTGATTCAGCAGCGACGGACTCGTGCATCCTCGACAACGACTGGGACTCCCCTGTCGTGGAAAACGCCGTGGATGCCTACATGAGTGAGAGTGAAACATTCAAGGGAATGACTTTTAGTCAGAAACAAGAGATCAAAGACAAGATGTGGAGCTTGAAGGGTAAAATCTATAAGCTAAAGGTCAAACGGTACAACCCCAAGACAGAGATAAAAGAAATCGTGCAACGAAATCTCAATTGCCTTGGGCTAAACCAAAAATCTCAGGATGGAAAATCCTTTGTCCGTGTCGTTAGCAATGATGATCTGCACGCTGCCATTCCCCGTCTCTTCGTTGACAAATTAAATCAAAAGCATGGGGAAGGAGTAGAAAATGTTCTTGTTTTCCACTGCAAGATTAAAGATGTCAATAAAATTGATGAAAGCAGAAAAAAAGCTCTTAAATCAGTTCGAGAGATTAATAAACTCTTCTCAAAATATATCACCACTAATAAAGATTTTAAGGGCCAAAAGGTCGTTAACAAGGTTTATTTTGTGGGCCAGAAGCTCGCCCAAGGCGAGGAAGAGGGCAAACTGATAAAGCAAGTTAAGATTTAATTAATGACTAAAACCCCAGGGGGCTCGAAAGAGCCCCCTTTTTTCTTGACAAACAATCTCTAATGCGCTATACTTACTCTATGGCTAAGAAGAAGAAAAAGAATAAGGTTCCTAAGCGACGTAACTGGTTAGCAGTCTTGGCTCACTTCCGTAAAGCCGGAAAGCACAGAGATAAGAAGAAGGAGCAGTCGAAGAAAGCATGTCGCAGCAAACCCCAACAGTAGTCGTTCCCTATAAGGTAGGCGACATGGTTGAGTTCCGCTGGTGGATGTATCCGTGGGAGCCAGCCGGGTTCTACGATCCCCACATCGTTCCAGACTTAGGAATTGTTATTAACATCTTTGACCACGCAATAACCCACGAATGGGAATACGCCGCTTGTTGGGTTGGCGTTTACGTCTTCAAGAGTCCCTACGGAAACACTGGCTATTTTGAAGACACACATTACAAATTCAAGAAAATCTCGGATGGAAATGTTTAAAGACGATTACGATAGAGTTTACATTGAGAACACAGAGTACAGGGTCTACGGCAGGTTCGGGCCTTGGAAGAAAGACAGGCTCGGCAGACTGGACAAGGCCAAGGTGCTCTACTTGATTGAGCGAGCCCTACCCTTCCCAATCACAGACACCAAACGTTTCTGGCTTCACACCAGGGATGAGCACCGCTGGAGTATGACCCCAGTCGGATTCCTTGATTATAAAGCCCAGAACCGAGACGGCATCACCAAAGTAAAATTTGTTCCTTATCAAGAAAGTTCTTGACAAACGAATTCAACTCTGGTATAGTGTAAAGATAAATGGAAACTGAATGGACACAACAAGTGATTAGCACCTTCATCCTCTCGGGAGTTCTCCTGATAGTGATTGGCCTAATCGGATATACGACAGGAGATAAGAAATGATTATACTAGATGAAGAACAAAAGAACAATCTACGCCACGACGTCAAGGTCTTGAAGAAGATCGACGCCCTCATCGGCAAGACTGCGGTGGTGCTAGAGCAGCTAACATCCAGGGCTGTAGACGACCACTTCACCGAGCTTCTCTATGACGTCCACTGTCAACTCCTCCAAGAGGTAGAGCGCAGCGAGTGGTTGTTGGACAGCGAGGCCCAGAATGGAGAGTGACGACAGCGCAGGCATTCGCACTCAAGTTGCCGAAAGTGTTGCCTGGTCTCTTCACTTGGAGAGCCAGACAGAGCTTGAGATTATGATTGACTATCATCATAAGGGCAACTTCACTCTAACCTTTGAGGAGAGAGAAACCATTTGTCAGGCTTGGTCAACCATCGAGGACAAAAAGTTCCAGAGGTTGAAAGAAAGAATAAGGAAAAGAAAAAACGAACTAAAGGAGAAGATTGCAAAAGAGAAAGAAAAGAACAGGGAAGAAGAACCTTCTTCCGAAGATTAAGGTGGGAACATTGGTTCACGATATAAACATGGACCATCTCATCTTATGTGTCGAAGATAAGGGAGACAAACTTATCTTCATCCAGGGGGAAACAAAGTACATCTGGCCTAAGTTTATGCCGATGAGACCAAAACAGTTTAAGATAATAAGGAAACAAAATGAAGAATAAAATTAAAAAGATAGCCCTCGAAATTGCAGAATACCTTTCATACTTGGTTGTTGTTAACGTTGTGATGCTCTCTCTGTTTGGGACATCCTATTGGATTGCCGACAACCACACCACCCTTGGCGCACTAGGCTGGCTCTCGCTAGGGTTTACATACATCCTCACCAGCCCTCCCACATTCCTCGTAGAGTTCTGGGCAGAGAAGAACCCAATGTTTGAGGAGTCCAATGAGAAATGATTAAGCTCGGAGACTTAGTGCAGTTCACAACCCAGTGGCCTTACCTTGGTGAGGACGATACCTATCGTGATGGTAGGATCGGGGTTGTGACTGCGCTAAGTCTCGGAACAGATCATGACCGATGCAAAGTGCTCTGGATAAGTGGAACACGATTAGGCGAAGGGGAGTGGGTAGGTAAAGGATTCCTTGAGGTTATCTCACCCGCAAAAATAAAATAAGAAAGTTCTTGACAAGCCCGCTGACCTTTGATACAGTAGGGGCATAACATAGATGAGGAAAGAAAATGTCTTGGAGTGGAACAGTATATTGCAGTTATTGTAGTGGTAAAGGACACAACAAAAGTGGGTGTAAGGCACGAAAGGAGTGGATGGAAGAACTCCGTGCGGCAGACCCCTACGACTGGAGGGTTGAGAAGTATGATAGGGAGAACAAGAAGTCCAAGACTCGCACCTGTTCCTTCTGTTTCAAACCTGGACACAACCGACGCAAGTGCGCCTCGCAAGAGAAATACAAAGCATACTTCATCGAGAAGACCAAAGAGATGCGTTCTCAACTCCTCCACCACTTACGCAGCCACGGCGTGGGCATCGGTGCTCTCTTGCTAGACGAAAGCTACACTCGCTCCAACGAAGATAGCCACGATGGAGTGTTCATGATCACCGGGCTCTATTGGGAGCTTGCCCACTGGTTCTATCGATCCGAGAACAGCATGGTTAAAGGAACCAGAATGGGCACCTTTGGTGTCGATGGTTTCTACAGAAATCATGGTTACAAGGTTGAATACCCCATCCCGATCGCAGACGGCTGTCCCCCTTGGATCCCTCAAGATAGGGCTCGTTGGTCGAACGAAAATAAAATCATCGGACCAGTCAATAATCTTAAGCCCCCAGCCGGATGGCTTGAGGTAAAGGATGAGAAGTCTCTTGAAGTGCTCAACAACTACATAAAGGACAAAAGCGCAAACAACACAGTGTTCAACGAGCCCTACAAAGAGTGGCTTGCTCTTCAGGAATCCTCCGCAGAATAAAAAAAATAAACTTTATAAAAAAAGTTCTTGACAAAGAAAAACCCAAGTGGTATACTCCTTATATAGAAACTTAGAAAAGGACCTTAAAAATGGCAGTTGATTTCAAAACATTTCTTGAAGTTGTTCCCTACATTACAAAGACTAAAAAGCCTGTCCTCCTCCGAGGAGCACATGGCATCGGGAAGTCCCAAGTCGTTTACCAGTATGCCGAGAGCATTGCCCGACCAGTGGTCGAGAGACGAGCCTCGCAGATGACTGAGGGAGACTTGGTTGGACTTCCCAAAACTGACGGCAACGTCACATCTTTCTGTCCACCAGATTGGTTTCAGATGGCCTGTGATGAACCCGTTGTTCTCTTCCTCGATGAGGTTGACCGTGCTACAACGGAGGTGCGACAAGGCATCTTCGAGCTTACCGACAGTCGTAAGCTGAATGGTCACTGGCTTCATCAGGATACCCTTGTCTTCGCAGCCGTCAACGGTGGTGAGCATGGGGACCAGTACCAAGTGGGAGAGATGGACCCAGCCGAGCTTGACCGATGGACTGTGTTCGACATCGAGCCAACCGTTGAGGACTGGCTTAACTGGGCGCAACCACGCATCCACGGTATGATTTGGGACTTCATTAATCATAACCGTAACCACCTGGAGCACAACACGGACTTTGAGCCGAACAAGGTTTATCCTTCCCGTCGCTCTTGGGACCGTCTTAACGAGTGTCTGTCCCTCTCTCAAGAGGATAGCCAAAGCATCCTTGACGCAGGAGCATCCCCGCTTCTCTTCAACGTGTGTTCAGGCTTCGTAGGCTTTGAGGCCGCAGTTGCATTCAACGACTTCGTTCAGAACTACGACCGACAGGTAACCATCGAGGACATCCTTGTGGACGGCAAGATTGAACTGACTGCCGACTTCTCTATCAACGAGCACACCGCTCTGATTGAGAAAATGGAGGTCAACGATACCTTCAAGGTAGAGGTCCCCGAAGAGCAGATCCAGCACTTGGCCGAATACTTTGTCACCCTTCCATCGGAAGTTGCGATGAAGATCTGGACCATCCTGGGTCAAGGAAACCTCAACAATACCGTGAGGTTACACCAGTCCGAGGTAGACGACAAGCCAGTGTCTCAGCACCTAGTTGAGATTCTAACCGGCGAGTCTGGTACCGAGGAGACCGAAGAAGACGGTGAGGAAGCGTCTTCCTAAAAATACTTTCTCTCTAAGTTTCAAGGGGCGGCGATAACTTCAAAGCCCCATTATTTATTTTATATCCAAGGAGTTTATTTATGGCTACGACCACAACAACAAAGAAGAAGGCAACTACTACTATCACAGTAGCAGAGCTTAAGAGCCTTCGAGAGACAGTCAACCGACATGACGCCCGTCTCTCAGATCTAATCGACGAGATTGCAGAGTTAAAACAAAGGTATAATACTCTGCTTCATAAAAAGTAAAATAGTTCTTGACAACGAAGAACAACAGTGCTATAGTGTATTCAGAAACTGATTGAGAGGCAACTATGTCTGACGAAAAAACAAATCCAGAAGAGATTGAGACAACGGACGTTGAGAAGGTCCCGTTCAATCTGAATATGCACGTAGCACGATTGCTTATGAATGAACCCTTCTTCGCTGCTTTGTCCCGTAGAATCGACAAGAGAGAGTACAAGGGCATTCCGACTGCTGGCGTCCGCTTAAACCCAGACACCGCACAGTTTGAACTGCTCTACAACCCTGACTTCTTTGACATGATACCGGACAAGCAGCGACTTGGGGTTCTCAAGCATGAGTTCTATCACGTCATCTTTGAGCATCTGACCGGACGCAAGCCCGAGGATACAAAAGATAAGAACGCAGCAATGCTCTGGAACTACGCTACTGACCTAGCCATCAACTCTCACCTGCATGGCGAGCTTCCAAAGGAATGTCTCTTCCCAGGAGAGGGCCAGTTTGCTCACCTACCATCAGGAAAATCATCCGAGTGGTACTTGAAAGAACTTAAAAAGAATCCCCCTCAACAGCAAGAGGGTGATGGAGAAGGCGAAGGACAAGGCGGTTCAGGCGGCTATGGCGAGCAGTTTGATTCTCATGAGGGTTGGGACGAAGCTGACTCTACCACCCGTGAGATGGCCAAGGAGCGCCTCAAAGAGGCTATGAAGAAAGCAGCCGAGGAAGCAACCAAGAACAGCAGTTGGGGCTCCATCCCTTCTCAGATTCGTAAGGACATCACGTCCAGGCTTCAAGGCAATATTGATTGGCGCAAGGTCCTTCGCTACTTCGTGAAGACCTCTCAGCGCTCTTCACACTCTTCCACAATGAAGCGCATCAACCGACGTTACCCTTACATCCATCCAGGGCGTAAGATCAACCGACAGGCCAGCATCGCCGTCAGCATTGACCAATCTGGTTCAGTGAACGATGGAATGCTTCAAGCGTTCTTTGCCGAGTTGAACAAGCTCGCAGACATCGCAACCTTCACAGTTATTCCGTTTGACAGCGAAGTAGCCGTGGACAAAGTTTATGTCTGGAAGAAGGGAGAAAAGAAGAAGTGGGAGCGAGTTCGTTACGGCGGCACCGACTTCGACGCACCGACAAAGTATGTCAACGACAACAACTTTGACGGACACATTGTTCTTACTGACCTTTGCGCTCCCAAGCCCAAGGCCAGCAAGTGTCAAAGGATGTGGATGACTTCACGCTACTATGCCGAGCGTCCATATTTTACAACCAAAGAACGAGTAATCGTTATTGATACACCATAGAGGAGAGGGAAGATGAATACAAAAGATTACATCCAGAAGATTAAAGAAGAGACCGATTCACAACTGATCATGAAGACGTGGACAGAGGCAAGCAAGGCTTTGCAACTTGACGACCTTATCACCGTACACCGAGCCTGCTCATCAATCATTGTGCAAGCTATCCGAGCGTGTGAGAATGTCGAGCCAAAAGTTTAACATTGGCGACCTGGTTAGGATAGAAATCGACCATGAGTTCCAGTTTATTTTCAGTGAATACTTCACAGAAGACATCACGGAACTCGATGAAATCGTTGGGGTTTTTCTAAATGCCGAAGACTTTTTTTTAGAAGGCGAAGAAAAACCGCACCGAATGTGTCGCATCTTACTATGTAATGGGACAATAGAATGGTTTTATATTGAAGCCATTCACCACTATAAGAAAAAGGAAGAGTGAAAAAATGTTACACCTACGAGAAGAAACAGTAAAGAATATTTCCTTGTTTTTCAAAATCGTTTTGATGTATGCGCCCATACTTACTATTACCGTATTGGGGTAATAAGAAAGTGGCCTGGTCATACAACTCATTAAAGTGGGCAAGCCCACGCTGGAAGAAACGAGAAAAGCTGAGAGTGATTCATGAGAACCTTATGCTTGTCATTGACGAGATTGCAGCACAGTCAGGCTTCAACAGCGCCCCACCCGAAAACCTTTACAGTAAAGCCCGTGAGATCATCACAGAGCTTGAGAGCCGCATCGAAGACAGCCCAGACCCCAAGGTCAACAAGGAAACTCTTCGTCAAGGCAAGTGGGAGTTATTCGAGAAACTTATGCCTTCCGAGGCTAAGAAGCATCTCAAAAAGTTTAAGTTCCATCCAGAAAAAGATAACCCGGATGAAGAGGAAGACGAGTTTGATAGTTGGATCAAAGAGTTAGACGACGAAGGAGTTTGTTAAGAAAGTTCTTGACAAACCCAAACCACCCTGGTATAATGTATACATAATCAATCGCAGCAAAGGAGATTTTAATGCGAACAGTTTTAGTACAAGACGTTGACGGGAACGATGTTCTGTTGACCATCGACCGCAACGGCAACATCAAAGCAGACTTCGACATCGCCCAAGACACCGACACCCAAACCAGCGAGGACAACTGAAATGAATGTTACAGCAGAACAAGTTATCATCGAGACATTAGTTAGCGAGCACTGGGATGCGAACTTCTTTGGCGATTGCCCCGCACTTCGTGAGGCCATTGAAGCAGCCTTTGAGGCAGGCATCCAGCACCACAAGCATTCGCTGGTCCTGCAACTCGCAGAGCGATTAGGGCTCGACCCTGAACACCCGCTCTTCGCAGACGCATTCTAACCGAGGAGAGAGAAGATGAATGTAAAAGTATTTTGGAAAGTAGAGGACCCGCACCTACCCGAGATTGTCTCGTTGCCCGTCCCTCTACACGATACCCTAGACAACTTCGCTTTCTGGTCTGAATGGCAAGACTGCGTAATGGATTGGCTCGAAGACATCTATGGCGCTGAAGTTACCCGAATAGAAAAAGTATAACAAAGGAGATTACAGATGCCCACTATTAAAAAAGAAGACTTAGTTTATGAAAGTAGATACTCAACTTGGAGCGGCTACAATACCCGTACTGACAATGAAAGTTTTGTAAAGGCGTGGCAATCCAGCGTGACGATTGAAGATTTCCTTGAGCTTACCGGAGAAAATGAGTGGTCGTCAAGACAGCGAGCCACGAGAATGAGGGGGAAAGGGATCAGGTTAAAATATCTAAAAAAAGGAAATGCATCGGATGAGCACTTAGCTCGTTTAGCCAAAGAATATGACTGCTCCTGTTAAATAAAATAAAAAAGCTCTTGACAACCCCTTAACCTTCTGATACAGTATAAGCATAACCAATCAAGGAGACTTCAAAATGAAACTTCCAATCTACGAGAACGGTTTCAGCCAAGAGGAAATCAACTTTGGCTTCGAGAA